>Ga0214919_10001774_pt1 | contig 34768 bp, 33 predicted proteins | sample LL1503_MetaG_FD_177994 | JGI IMG/M metagenome (GOLD analysis project Ga0214919, IMG submission 177994) | Freshwater microbial communities from Lake Lanier, Atlanta, Georgia, United States - LL-1503 | ecosystem: Environmental > Aquatic > Freshwater > Lake | place: USA: Georgia | collected...
AGAAATAAAACTAGTCACCTTTGTTCCTAACGAAAGCCTTGAAAAAGTAAGTGAAGCCTTGTTTAAAGCAGGGGCGGGGCGGATTGGTAACTACAAAGAATGCAGTTTTACACTGGAAGGAACTGGTACTTTTTTTGGGATGGATCAGTCGAATCCTGTTGTAGGAAAAAAAGGGCGGCGGGAAAAAGTTCTGGAGCAACGCCTTGAGGTTATCTGCCCATCTTCAAGGTTACAACCAATTGTTTCTGCACTTAAAAAATCGCACCCCTATGAAGAACCCGCCTTCGATCTTGTGATGCTTAAATCCAAACCTTCAAACAATGGTACAGGCAGATTGGGACTACTAGCACAGCCAACCTCGATTGCGCAACTTGCTGATATATTTGCGAAAGCTTTGGACATAAAGCAAATTTCTTTTGCAGGGAATGCCGAGCGTTTGGTTTCCAAGATTGCTGTGGTCTGTGGTAGTGGGGCATCTCTGATGACGCAAGCTTTCATGCAAGGTGCGGAATGCTTTATCACAGGAGAAGCACGGTTTCATGATTTGTTGAGTGGCAAATATCAAAACAAGTCGATCCTTTTGCTGGGTCATTATAAATCGGAAAGATTTGGAGTAGAATCAATTGCTGCAAAACTTCGAGTTAAATTTTCCGCGGTAGAGGTACTTAATTCAGAGTCCGAGCATGATCCATTAAAAACATTTTGAAATAGGTGTAACTTTTGGGCCCATGCAGTAATTACGATCGGTAATATTTACAAAGATTACTGCTGAGATTATTTTAATCAAAGCCTGATGGAAAGTTTTTATTAGCATTGCTGTAATGGTTTAAGCTGTTTCAACATTTCAAATTCGAATAAATAAAGTTTTAGGCATAGTTATTGCATTACTGTTTCTTAACTTAAAAGATGCTGAAGATTTAATCTTGGGCTTTTGAGGAAGAATACACAAGGAAGTGTTGCAATGCGAAAATGGGTTGTTGGAATTATCGCCACCTTTTTGGTTCTGACTGGTTTGGTATTTGTAGGGGGCAACAAAAAAGCAAAGGCTGAAGAAGTCAATTCAAGTGTTGCAATGAATGATTCGCTAAATACCGAAGCTGCCCAGCGCTATAGAAAAGTTCAACCCAAGCATTGGCGTGCAGCCATGGTTAAAGGGTTTGGCTATTCTGCAATGCGCTAAAAATCAAGGAAGAGCAGGGGGCTCATTGCTTGCAGGAGCCTTGCTTGAGGGAAGAATTGAAATGGTTTCTTCTGCCTTTCCTGAGATGCCTTCATCTGCTGTATATTCAAGTCTAAAAGTCCCATCACCCGGCTTTTTTGCCTGTAAAAATAAGGAGTAAGTTACTTCCTTCCCAGGGTCCAAATTTGGTAAAGGCAAGAACCCCACCTTATCTGGTTGCCTGCTGAAGTTTGATGGACCGCGACCTTCGGTAACTACCGTTGTGTCGGGCGAGATCGCAGTGAGAATCAAATTTTTAATCGGGTTCGGACTATTATTAATCAGCCGTATCGTCAGTGCAGTTTGCTCGCCGATTTCCATAGGATCGATGCTTTTGTCGATTTCCGTTACTAAACCATTGTTGATTTCGAAAACGGTGATTTTCTCAACCTGCCAACCTGTTGGGATTTTATCTGCTGTTACCTCGGTACGGTTTTTTAAAGTACCAGCAACAGTGGGCTTGATTACCATTTGCACGGTTTGCCTTTGTTTGGGAGCAAGTTGAGGAATCAGCCATTTGACTTCCCCGTTTTCGTATCTGCCCCCGCCACTTGCTGCGAGAAATTGCGTCGAGGGATCTAATTTGTTTGATACTTTTATTCCTCGAACAATTTGATTCCCGGAATTGGTGATTGTGATTTGGTAGCTTGCAGGTCGATTAATGTTTCTACGATCAGGCCCGCCCATATTTAAAGCAAGCTTGATTTCACCCACTTCCACTTTGGATGAGGTTTCTTTTTTCATTCCAGAAGAGGTTGTTACGGTAGCTTTGTTTATGAATTCGCCTGTTTTCTTGACCGCAGCTTGAAACTCCAATCGTTTCGATTGCCCACCAGGAATGGACCCGATATTCCAAACTAAAGGATTTTCACCATTGGTTGAAGGCTTGCTAGTTAAAAACTCTAGCCCCTCTGGAATAATGTTGGATAGTTGAACCCCTGTGAGTTCTGAATTACCGGTGTTGAATACATCGATTTGGTAACTAAGTGTGTCATATAACATGGCTTGAATAGGCCCCGTCATTTTCAAAAGTAGTGGCGATGCAAGTTGGGTTTTAACCGCTTGCCCATGCTCGTACTGCACTCGAGAAATGCAATCAACTTCGCCTGTGCCGGTTACCATGACCACTAATTTGATTTCTTTGCTGGAGTTACCCGGCAAGGAACCGAGTTTCCAGATAAGTTCGCCTTCGAGGCTATCTGGGGGAGGCGAAGCTCTGACAAATTTGGCGTTGGTGGGGATATTGTTTCGAATTCGAACTTGATGTGCTTCAGCTGGAGAATGATTTTCGACAAGGATTCGGTACTCTAATTCATCATTAGGGCTGGCTTGAGCGGAAACTCGCACCCTAATAGTTACAAAAGGGGCGGGGGGATCTGAAGGGGAAAAAGTCCCCATGAAACTTTTAGATGGAATGGGCTTTGGTGAAGATTGACCTTCAATAGGGGGTTCTGTTCCTGAAGAAGGCGTGGATATCGCCGGGGAACCTGTTTCTTGTATTCCGTAGCCGATGCCCGTTGGAACTAGAAGGTAATGCAAGCTAATCATGCAAATAAGTGAAAACGAAAACAGTTGCAATAAATGTTTTGGTTGCTGCATGATCTATTTGCCCACGGGTAATATCTTTCAACTCAACAAACATTATGATTGAAAAACAATAACAATGCGAGCATTTTAAATGAATCTGCGAGGTTTTGTTAAGCAAAATGGCTAAAAGACTCTCGCATAAAATTGAGGGTTGTCTTTAGGTTAAATAGTTTGAAATAATCTGTAATTGATCTATGATGCATTTATTGAAGGACTAGTCTTTTTATATAAGAGGAAAGTTATGAAGTCGTTAATAATTGTGTGCGTTACGGTTGTAAGCTTTGTTTGTTCTCAAAACCTTATTCTTGCGCAAGATAAAAAAGCCGAAGAAAAAACTAAACCCACTTCAATCGCCCATATCCGAATCAGTGGATCACTAGAAGAAGGAGTTGCGATTGCAGAGCCTTTGTTTTCCAGTATGCAAGAGACTCTTAAAGATAAAATTGATCGGATAAAAAAAGCCTCAACCGATACTACTGTAAAAGGTTTGATTCTCGAAATCGATGGAATTGATGTTGGCTGGGGTAAACTTGATGAATTGACTGAAGCTCTTAACAACTTCAAAAAGTCTGGGAAGAAGATTTATAGTTATTTAGAAGCAGGAGAGATGAAGGATTATCTTCTTGCATTGTCGAGCGACAAAATCATTTTACCTGAATCTGGTTGGTTGATGCTTACGGGTTTACGAGCAGAGGTGACTTTCTACAAAGAAATGCTCGAGAAAATTGGTGCTCAAGCAGACTTCCTCAAAGTAGGCGATTTTAAATCTGCGATTGAACCTTATACCCGTACGACGATGAGCGAAAGCAGTCGCAAGCAAATGGAATCGATGCTTGATGATTTTTATGAAAAATCCATAGTTGCAAGGATTCAACAGGAACGGGGTTCTAAAAAATGGGCTGTTGAAGACATTCGCAAAATAATCGATAATGGGCCATACACTGCTAAAAAAGCTAATGAATTAGGGCTTGTAGATATGGTTGGGTATTTCCCTTCAGTTACCGAGGCTTTTAAGAAAGAATTAAAAGTTGATGATATCACTTTGCTTAAAAATTATGGCAAAAACAAAGTTGATGAGATTGATTTTTCAAACCCCTTCGCACTGCTAAAGCTTTTTGCAACCCCCACGATTTCCAGTAATTCCAAACCTAAAATTGCTGTCATCTATGCCTCTGGCACCATTAATACCGGTAAAAGTGAACAGAGTCTTCTAGGTTCGGAATCTTGTGGTTCCACCTCCATGATTCAGGCGATCAAACAAGCTGAAAACGATAAAAGTGTTAAAGCCATTGTTTTAAGGGTTGATAGCCCAGGCGGTTCTGCTCTTGCTAGCGATCTTATCTGGGCCGAATTAATGCGATGCAAAAAACCTATCATTGCATCCATGTCCGATGTTGCTGCAAGCGGTGGTTACTACATATGCATGGCGGCATCCAAGATTTATGCTGAGCCAGGCACTATCACTGGTTCGATCGGAGTATTTGGCGGAAAAATCAACATGGGTGGAACTTACGCAAAGCTTGGAATTACTTCTGAGGTTATTACCCGTGGGGCGAATGCCAATCTATTTTCTTCCACTACTTCTTTTTCCAAATCTGAACGGGAAGCGATGACCAAGCTTATTGATGATTGTTATGATCAATTCCTTACCAAGGCGTTAGAAGGCCGTAAAAAAGCGGGCAGCAAGCTTGATCGCAAGACTTTAGAAGGACTTGCTGGCGGTCGCGTTTGGACAGGCAGGCAAGCTAAGGAAAATGGTTTGATCGATGAACTTGGTTCCATGCAAGATGCCATCAAGATGGCTGCCAAACTTGGGGGACTTCCCGCAAATTCTGATCCAGAACTTCTTCTTCTTCCCAAGGGTAAAAGCTTTTTGGATTCTTTCTTAGAACCTAAAACTCAATTATCCCTGAAGTCGGGGTTGGATATCTCAGGCGTTACTTCCCTTTTTAAAGAAGTAAAAGGGCTGGATTCCTTCCTGCGTATGCGCAATGAACCTTTATGGCTTATGCTTCCTTATAATTTACAAGTGAAGTAATCGATGGCGAAATGTGATAAAGGTTACCATTGCAAAGTGTGTGGCAGCGCAGTGGATGTTATAACTGATTCTGATCTTTATCTGCGTTATCTTCTGCATGAGATTCAAGCTGAAGTATTGCATCTTGAACCGGAATGCCATATCCGCTGCAATCCAGAGCGGGCTCAATATATAATGGACCCGAGTTTCGACGATTTGAATGCTGGGAAGGTTCTTGGTCCCTTCGCCAAGAATTTTCTCGATTATGCATATGTTGCAGAGGAAGAAATCAGGGTTACTGCTGCGTGGTTGAAATTAAGGAAGCTTGCGGATTCGGGTGTAGCCATTTTGGATTACCCACAAACTTGAACAATTTCGGGGTCTGACATTTTTCTAAAAACAGAGCTTTTTGCAGATTCTGATTTCGCATCATTGAGTAATTACTTTTCTAAAGAGGGGGTTCTTGCTCATAACTTCAAGGGTTTTGAGCCAAGAGAACAGCAGTCCCAAATGGCAAAAGCTGTGGATGATGCTTTGGCAAGCGGGGTTACATTACTTGCAGAGGCAGGAACCGGGGTGGGTAAAAGTTTCGGGTATCTAATTCCCATTTTTCTTTCTGCACTTAATAAAAAACGAACCCCCATTGTTATTTCCACCCATACGATCAGCCTTCAAGAGCAACTGCTTTTAAAAGATATTCCGACCTTGCAAAAAATCATCCCTTACCCATTAAAGGTTGTTCTCGTAAAAGGGCGTGGCAATTACATCAGCCTTCGTAGATTGCGTGTCGCTCAGATTAAAGCTCCCACACTCATTCAATCGGATGAATTTCACGAGCAACTTCATAAAGTTAGTCGTTGGTCGCTTGATACTGTTGATGGCAGCAGATCAGATATGGATTTTGAACCTGACGGGATGGTTTGGGATCTTGTGCAAAGTGATAGCAGCAACTGTATGGGGAGAAGTTGCAAGGATCATCATCGCTGTTACTATTATCAGGCCAGGAGGACTATCGCCAACGCTGATATTCTTGTGGTGAATCATGCCCTTTTCTTTGCCGACCTTTCTGTTCGAGGGAAAGGCTCCAGCCTTTTGCCTGATTATCGCGCAGTGATTTTTGATGAAGGGCATATGGTGGAAGATGTCGCAATTGACCAGTTGGGCGACCGACTTAGTCAGGGTGCTTTTCATTATCTTTTCGAAAGGCTGGCAAGTTCCGGCAAAAAAGAACGGGGATTACTCGCGGGCGAAGGGTTTTTTGAAGCGAAACAGCAATTGCATTCTGCACGCGCTGAGGTGGATTTGTTTTTTTTGAATATTCAAAACTGGATGAACTCGCACTCCGGTGCGGGCTCGGATCGATCTTCCGGCGCGGTTCGCGATGCTGGGCATTTCAGAGTCCTTGAAAAAAACATCGTCAATAACAATATCACCGATGCCCTTGCAGAGCTTTCCAAGAAGCTTGAAGATGAATCTGCTGATTTGCCTGATGAGGAAAAAATTGAATTTCAATCGATGGCAGACAAAGCTGCAGACCTAGGTGTTCGAGTTCGAGAATGGCTCGAGCAACAACATAAGGGAAATGTATTCTGGCTTGAATTGGCGGGTAAGCGCGCATTAAGATTGAATTTGTGCAGGGCGCCTGTCGATGTTTCCGCAATTCTTAAAGAGCAGCTTTTTTCAAAAGATATTCCTATTATTCTTACCAGTGCAACGCTCTCCACCGGGGGCAAAGAAGGGTTTAAGGCGATTAAAGAACGCCTAGGAATCGCAAAAGCTGGTGAGTTGGGATTAGAAAGCCCTTTTGATTATTACAACCAATCCGAGATGTATCTGTTTAAAAAGATTCCCGATCCCGCAACTCAACCCAGGGAGTTCGAAGAAGCATCCCTTGCCATGATTTGCAAGTTCCTCGAGAAATCCCAAGGCAGTGCCTTTGTGCTTTTTACCAGTTATCAATTTTTGCAGCGCACCGGAAAAGTGCTTGAGTCTTGGTGCCAGCAGCGAGGGTTCCCTTTGTTTGTGCAAGGGCAGGGCATGACGCGAAACCGTATGCTCGATGAGTTCAGGGCTTCTAAAAACGGGGTTCTTCTTGGTGTTGATAGTTTTTGGCAGGGCGTTGATGTACAGGGAGAAGCACTTTCCAATGTTATCATCACTCGATTGCCTTTTATTGTTCCAGATCTTCCTTTAGCTCAGGCCCGCCATGAGGCTGTTCAGGAAAAAGGAGGGAATGGATTCTACGATCTGCAGATACCTCAAGCGGTTCTTAAGTTAAAGCAAGGTGTTGGCAGGCTGATCCGTTCTTCCACGGATAAGGGAATTATAGTTATCCTCGACCCTAGGATTCTTACCAAGGGTTATGGGAAGCGATTTTTGCAAGCGCTGCCGAAATCCCGGCTTTTTGTAGATGGGGTAGAGCAACCAGCTTAGTGGTTTGGTTGGTTTCGGTGTTTGTGGTTTCAGCGCAAATCTTGGGAGTTTTCCCTTGCCATTCTTGAAAGCTGAAGTGAAGTGTATTAGCATCTTCAATTCTTACAAAAACCCCTGTAGGCTTTGCCCAAACTTGATCTGAAGTGCTTAAAATTATTTCACCTTCCATCCCTTTTTCAACTTCGGCAAGCGAGACTCTTTTTTGATCCTTGTTTTTTTCAAGGATAAGCAGCTCGGGGTAGAAAGCGCCATCTGCTAGAAAGCGCATGAAATTATGTTTGGGGTCAAGAATTGCAATGAGGCCCGAAGTTTCGCGCCAAAGGGGTAGGAAAGTAAAGTGGTCGGGGATTTTTGCAGTTGCAATTTTGATGGATGAAATTTCCGTGCTAGTAAATTCTCCGATAACAACAGCAGGCTTTTTAGGGAAGGATTCTGCCCTCTGCTTTAATAAAGAATCCAACGAGCCAGAAACCAGGCAGTCAGCAGAGGCGAAAAGCCCGCTCCAAGTAGGCGAGAAATATTCAGAAGGCGATGCAGCCAGTGGTTTTAACCAGGCAGGCAAATGGGCCCAAGAGATTGATTGGTTGTAAAGGTTTGAAGCGATCAGCCAATCAGAATTAAAGATGGGCCAAGAGTGCCAACCTGCGATCAATTCAAAGACTCTTGTAATTCCACGGGTGCGAGTTGGGCTATTTTCAATAGTTGATTTGTTGGTTGTATGTTTAGAAAGAGGTTGGATTTCAATAGGAACGAGCCTTGGGAAGTCCGCAGGGTTTTTAAGTCTCTGGAAATCGTTGAGTTTCCCGAAATCGTTGGATTTGTTGTTTCTTACCAGTTTTAAGAGGGCGCCTTGGAATTCAGACTTCCAGAAGCTAGGGGCCTTTTCGTGATCTAACTGGTAGAGCCCTTTAAGCTTGAAGAACAAGCTTGCAATGCTTTGAATGAGTTTTTTGGTTTTAATGAACGACATTGTAAAAGCAATCCTTGGCCATAGTCGCAAGTAATCTGAAATCTATCAGATATGAAATAGTTTACACGAAGATAGGTGAAATAGAAGAGAATAATCGTGTGTATAAAATAAAAGAAGAGCCCAGTAAAACTGGACTCTTCTTTTTGATAATGAAAGATTTGCGATTAAACAACGCCTTCGAGAGGCTTGCCATCAGCAATGGCCATAGGTCGGCCAAGGTTATCGCGAACTTGGGAAGTTGGATCAAGTCCAAGACCCTTGTAAACGGTTGCGAAGAGATCACCAATGGTGCAAGGCTTGTCTTTGATGTCCATACCTTCGGAGCTGGTAGAACCATAAGCCTGGCCGCCCTTGATGGCGCCGCCACCGATAACAACGGACCAGCATCGTGCCCAATGGTCACGGCCGCCGTTTTGGTTGATCTTGGGGGTACGACCAAAGTCGCCCATCCACATAACAACGGTGTCTTTCCATTTGCCTCTTTCAACAAGTTCTTTAACCAGATTGCCCATGCCTTTATCAAGGCGGGGGCCGTTTCCGGTGCGGATGGTGTTGAAGATGTTGGCATGGTTATCCCAGCCGCCCAAATCGATTTCAACGCAGGTAACGTTCTTCTCGACCAATTTCCTGGCGAGAAGGCAACCCATACCGAATTGGTTCATACGACCACCGTATGCATCGATTACGCTTGTGGGTTCGGTTGAAATTTCGAACACGGTTCGTAAAGGAGAAACAGTAAGGTCGAAAGCCTTTTTGTAGATTGAAGTGTGAGCTTGAGCAGCACTGCCAGCAGCTTCACGATCTTCAGGCTTACGCAAATGTGGGAAGCTATTTTCTGCGAAGGTATCTTCAACAGAATAGAACAACCGTTGGCGTCTGCGAAGCCTTTCCATGGATTCAGTATCACTGCCAAGGGAAGCAGGAGCCTTGATATTTTCAGGAGGCTGACCAGCATTCTGAACGGTGAAAGGAGCATTCATCATGCCCAAGAAACCGGGTCCAATTCGCTGAGCTGTTCCGCCTACGCCGATGAATCCGGGCAAAGGAAGATCTTTAGGAGTTAGAAGCGAAGATGCCTGTGCACCCAATGCAGGGTACTGAACTACAGGGCTGGGCATACGGCCAGTGTTCATCAACACGGTGCCTCGTTCGTGGCTACCTTCGTTGGTAACAAGGGAACGAACAGCAACAAGATGCTTGAACTGGGAAGCGATAGTAGGAAGTACTTCGCTGATTTCCACGCCTGGAGCAGTGGTTTTGATATTTTTGAATTCGCCACCAGTTTGAGTGCCTGGTTTGAGGTCCCAAAGATCCATATGGCTGGGGCCGCCGCCCATCCAGAATATGATTAAGCTTTTATTAGCTTTCTTAAGGTTGGTTTCTGCTGCACGCAGGTTTTGAATAAAACTGGTGCTTGGAAGCATCACAGCAGATGCGCCTGCAACATGTTGCATAAAATGACGACGATCCATAACTATCTCCTTAAATACGAGTTTTAAACTCTAGGCCTTTAGCTAAACTAAGTTTCTGATCTTATTGAGGCATTGTCAACAAATTATCAGAATCTTTTACAATTATTCGGGAAATTAATCTATCACATTATGTTAGTCGGCTTATTCGTGATAAGGTTCCAAAATAATTGGGAATATTTCATTCTTTTAAAGTTTGCTTTGAATATTCGATAAATAATAGCAGATGAGTGGTAAAATTGCCCACTCTTACTATTTCGACTTCTGGAGCTTTTATGCACCCCACAAATCAAGCAAGAAGAAAAACAGAAGTTATTTGGGGTAAAGGGGTTAAGTCTGTTGATCCAAGGGTTTTAGTGGCTCAATTTGTGCAATCTGATGCCTCATTTCAATCTGTTTTAAGAGAATCTGCAAGAATTTTGGTCGTGGGCGGAGGTAAAGCTTCTGCATCCATGGGTCTTGGCCTTGAACAAGAAATAAAGCCGTTTTTATCTAAAACAGTTGGGATTTTGAACGTTCCTGAAGCAAATCACCCCAAGTTAGAAAAAATTAAGCTTAATCAAGCTAGGCCAGCGGGAATGAATCAGCCTACCGCAAAAGCGGTTGAAGGCTCAAATTTGATGCTAGAACTTGCCCAAGAAGCAAAAGAAGGCGATTTGCTAATCGCTTTAATCTCGGGCGGGGGCTCTGCCCTAATGCCTTTACCCAGCCTTGGGGTTTCTCTCAAAGATAAACAAAAAATTACCTCGCTTCTTTCCGCATCTTCCGCTTCCATCAATGAATTAAACTGCGTTCGCAAGCATCTTTCCCAAATTAAAGGGGGCAGATTGGCTCAGGCTTTCCTCGAAGCTACCCATGGAAAGGGTAAAATTGTTACCTTGATACTTTCCGATGTTATTGAAGATAAACTCGATGTCATTGGTTCCGGCCCCACGGTTAACGATCCCACAACCTTCAACGATGCTTTTAACATCCTTCAAAAACATCTTCTCTTAGATAAAGCCCCTGCCTCTATTCTTCAGCATTTGCAATTGGGTATAGCAGGGAAGGTTTCAGATACTCCCAAAGCGTTGCCTGCAAGTATTCGAAACAAAGTTCTCGGGAATAATGCTCTGGCACTCGATGCTGCTGCCGATCAAGCCAGCCAACTTGGCTATCAAGTAATTAACCTAGGGTCTTGCATGGAGGGCGATACCGCAGCGTTGGCATCGTTTCATGCTTCGATCGCCAGATCTATTCTTAAGTATGATCAGCCCAACCAGCCACCTGTATGTATTTTATCGGGTGGTGAGACAACGGTAAATCTAGGGCAAAACCCGGGTAAAGGTGGCAGAAACCAAGAGATGGCGCTCGCCTTCCTTTGTGCGCTTAAAGATCATAATTTGGAGAGAATCACTTTTCTTGCAGCAGGAACCGATGGCGAAGATGGCCCTACTGATGCTGCAGGAGCATTCGTAGATTCTAACACACTAAAGCAATCTGGAACGATGAACGCTTCTGAGTATCTTGCGCGCCATGATGCTTATCATTATTTTAAGAACGCTGGATCACTTTTTCAGCCCGGGCCAACCGGAACCAACGTGATGGATTTGAGAGTCTTAATTGTTGAATAAGATGCTCTATGATTTACCTTCAAGCCTTGTTTTCAAGGAAGAGATAGAGTCAAGCCCCAGAGTTTCTTTAAGTTGTGTAAAGTTAAACATGGCGCCCGCATCTGGGCGATCAACTCTACCATGTTCCATATATACTTTAAGAAGTTGCTTCATTGCAGCAGCAGTAACCATAAGGCTTTCGATGGGGCAGACAGCAATTTTGTAGCCCATGGTTTCAAGTTCACTTGCGGAAAGAATGGGGGTAGCTCCGCCTGTTAACATGTTGGCTAACAGGGGTAATTTGACTTCCTTGGCAACGAGTTGAAGTTCTTCGATTGATTGTGGTGCCTCAACAAAGCAGACATCAACGCCCAAATCTTTGGCCTTATTAGCACGATCGATTGCAGCATGAATTCCTTCAATGGCCCGGGAATCTGTTCTGGCGATGATGATAAAGTCAGGGTTTTTTCTAGCATCAAGCCCCGCTTTCAAGCGATCGAGCCATTCGTTTGTAGAAACTATCTGCTTGCCGGAAAAATGCCCGCATCTCTTGGGGTTTGCCTGATCTTCAAGAAGAATGCCCGCTGCGCCTGCATTTTCAAACTCGCGAACCGTTCGCTGTACATTGTGAATGTCGCCATGCCCTGTGTCGCCATCTGCAACTACGGGAATGTGAAGCCTAGAAGCCATGCGTCGTACAGCATCAGCCATTTCGGAAAGGGTGATTAAGCCAACATCGGGAAGCCCTAGGAGGCTTGCGGAGGTACCAAAGCCGCCAAGGAAAACGGTTTCAAGGCCTGCTTGCTGAACAAGAAGTGCGGTGAAAACATCGTGTGCGCCTAAGCTGCGGATGATACCTGGTTTTGATAGCAGATGACGAAGTTGGGAAGGAGAGGCGCTCATGAGTTTTGTAATCCCTGCTCAAGGATTGAAATTTTTACCAAACAAAAGTCTGGCATTTGTAGAAACTACCATAATGATTGAATGCGAATGATTCTACAGAAAACATGACTTTGATCAAAACGCCTAGTATTAAAGGCATTTTAACTTGTTCTGAAATAATAGCAGTGATTGGCACGCCTGTTGCATTGCTAATGATCAGCGGCCTTGAAGCAATGGAACAGATTGTCAAAGGGGCCGGAACTGAGAAGAGTGGCCCTGCAGATCTGGAACATTTGTTGGGCAAAGTAGCAGTGAAAACCGTCCCCCGGCGGAGACCCATGAAGTGTGGATGGCACCCCCCAATAAGCCAACTACACTACCCCAATTGATCATGGGAAATTTACCCGCATATCGATCCCCCTCGGTATGCGGGTTTTATCTTTTTATAGCTCTAGTTTTGGTAATTCTTTAGGGGCTACCATGGTGCCTAGTTCACTAATCACGGATTTAGCCAAGGCCATATACGCTTTGCTTACAAGGTTTTCAGGATGCTTTAGAATGATGGGTAAACCTTCATCGCCTGATTCTGCAACTTTAGGGTCGATCGGAATTTCGCCTAGAAAAGGTACATTATATTCTTGAGCAAGTTTGGCCCCGCCCCCATGGCGGAAGATTTCGTACCTTTTGCCATCGTCTCCAATGAAGTAGCTCATGTTTTCGATAACACCCAGGATTGGCACCCGAACCTGCTTAAACATTTCGATGCCTTTTCGGGCATCAATCATACTGACTTCCTGTGGAGTAGTCACAATAACCGAGCCATTCAATGGAACTGTTTGAGTCAAAGTAAGTTGGGCATCGCCTGTGCCTGGTGGTAAATCAATGACGAGATAATCAAGAACGCCCCAATCAAGGTCTGAAAGAAACTGGGTGAGGGCTCTGTGCACCATGGGGCCGCGCCAAATAACAGCTTGAGTGGGTGGAACCAGAAAGCCCATGGACATGATTTTTAAGCCATGCTTATCAAGAGGAAGGGGGGTCGTTGCTTGATCGATCACACCATTGATTCCCATCATAGTAGGCATGCTTGGGCCGTAAATATCCGCATCCATCAACCCAACTTTATTACCGCCCGCAGCAAGTGCGAGAGCCAGGTTCGCAGATACGGTTGATTTTCCAACCCCGCCTTTGCCGCTTGCTACTGCAATGATGGTCCGAATATTGGGCAGGCTTAACTTTGGCATTGTTGCTTGTGGCTGCATGACTGGTTTCCTTAAAGTGAATGATTAGTTTTCAGATTTTTTTGCGAGACATACTTCGCACTGGCAAAAGGCCCGCAAACTTTCCAAGGTATATATTCCAGAATCGTGCCCATCGTTCCAAACAATGCGATAAGCGTAATGCCCAACGGGCACCAATGAGGTAGGCGCAGGTTGCACCAATTCAGAAGGTTTAAGAATATGAAAGGGATTGGCTGGTTTATCTCGTTCATCCCTGCAAGTTGCACAGGGGCAATTTCCCCTGAGATGTTTCCACCCCAAGATACCTTGATGGCCATCATTCCATTCGATCAATAGGGAGTCATCGCCCTGTTTTTTCAAGGAATTAGGAAAAAGCGCAAAGTTATTCTCAGTCATAAACAACAACCCTCTACCTATGCTTTACTATAGGAAAGAATAGGTGATTTGGTTGTAGTCTGAGTAAAAAAGGATCTATTCTTTGTCTAAGGTAAGCTTCTTTTCGGGTTGATTTTCGACTAGATCGATTCGGATTTGCTCTGCACTTTTAGTTGCAGAAATAAGAAATCGCTTAGTCTGAAATGTTAGTAGGCCATTAGATGGGATTTTAGTTTCCTGCCAAAGCGTGGCCGTTTCATCTCGCAACTCTAACCTTATTTTTCTTTGGACCTCAACCCAATCCTGAGGAAGCGAAGGCAATACCAAGCTTGCAACACTGGCTTGACCATTGCTAGGGATGGCCAGTGTAGTTGCAACAGGTACGCCTGACCTAGTTGCGGGCGTTCTTCTTTCCTCAACTAATTCAACAGGCAGAGTCATGGTTGGTAGTGGGGCTTTACCTAACGAGGCATCTTCACTTCGAACAAGTTCCCCTGTAAGCCTGAGGATTTTCCGGTCTGCTGAAATGGTAAGTAAGAGGTTTCTAACGGACTGAAGTTTGAAAACACCCGGGTCGAGAACCATCTGGGTTTTTTGCCCTAGTCGCAAGATCTCTCCGGAAGGTGTTTGAAAGCGTACATCCCCAAAGGTGAAATTGGGCCTTGCTGCTAGTTGCCTTTCGAAAGGGAAAACCGAGTCGCTATGCTCTGGAAGAAAGGTGGTTGAAAAAGTACCATTGCGATTGGTTTTTTCGACATTGATGCCTGAATCTGAAATAGTAAGTAATGCGGTAATAGTGCCTTCAGGCGGCTCAAGCACATTGACAATTTCTGTTTTTTGATCATGCTCTAATCCGTTGACTGCTGCAAGCTTGATGACATACCCACCTGGTTTTTGGAAAGTGACCATTCTTTCCTGAGCTTTGGCGTTGGTAACTTCGAGGGGCCGGTCGTCCCCCAGATCCCAAACACATAACTGTGCGTTTTTAACATTACTCATGATTTTAAAAGTAGCAGGGGCATAAGAACCTGCACTAACAGGAATGGCTTCTAAGTTTAATACCTTGGTGGGTTCGAGAGTTGGGGGCGGCTCAAGGTGGAGGACAACTTGCCTTTCGTTTTCTTCGCCTAAAACATTGCGGACTGACATTTTTACCGTGTATTCACCAGGGCGGGAGTACACATGGTTTACAAACTCGCGATCTGGAGAAACAGGCTCTAAAGGGGTGCCATCGCCAAACTCCCACCAACCTTGACCCCCCGAGGACAAATTCTGAAACCGAATCTTGAGCCCATCTTTCTCGTGCGAAAAATTAGCCAGCGGTTTCGATGGCCGAACCACCTTATCAACCAGAGGCGTGACATACATCACAATCGCACCCGAAAGTAATCCACCCGCTGTTCCGATGGCCATTTTGATCCAGCCTTTAATTTTTTCCTTGGCGGTGGCTTTGATTGTGGAATCAGTCGACATGATTAAGTTTCTCCCAAGCAAAATAATGCAATAAGATGAAAGAATAATTGAAATCGTTATGTGAAGTCGAGATGGATTTATTTCAAAAGGCATCAAGAAGTGCTTTGAGCCAATGGACATTGCCCATACTTCGCTCGGATGCCATCTGTTTAATTACTTTGAGGGCTATGTCATTTAGCGGGCTGGGCGATTTGGAGGTTTTGGCAAGGCGGGAGAGATAGCCATTATAGTTCTCGATTTCTGTTGCTCCCCCCATGACATCATGAAACATGGAGCAGTAGGTTTTTTTTAAGGAGGGTCTAAAAAAGGGAGCCATGCTTTCGCCCAGCCACTTGTGGTTCAGCAGCCAAGCCACTTTATCAGGATGAAAAGGCCCTATGGTGCCCATGGGTTGATTCGAGGCTTTTAAAATTGCATGGTTCTCTAATAGGAACTGAAAGAACAAAGCTCGAAGTTTCCCCGTCTTTAAAAGCGCAGAGTTTTCAAGCCCTCCTGCGCTGGTCAAAGGGCTTATCGCAGCGTTGTACATCAACTTGGTATTTTTGTAAGGCAAGCTCCAAGCAACTAAATGGGAATCAATCCCACCTTGTCTAAGGGCAGTTTTTAATTCGAAAAGGAAAGGCATATTTGCCCAAGGTTGAGTCGGGCCCAAATGAAGTTTCCCGCTTCGGGTAATGTTGGCAATGGTTTTTTTAGGGGCACATTCAGAAATGAAAGATGCGATTCCCTCTCCAATTAAAGGTAGGGAAGTTAAGCGCTCATCAAAACCATTTTGAATGGGAAGAAGCAAAGTTTGAGCGTTAGTCTTTTTTAATATTTCATCATTGTTGTAGCATTTAACACAAAGAATATTAACGACATTAGGGCAGGGGGCCCAGTTTTCAAATGCCTCGATGTTGATGGGAAAAGATTGGTTGTCAACCATTGCGCCATGGGCTTTGCAGAATGCGATTTTCTCGGGGTTATTTTCAATCAGAAGAACCTTTTTGCCTGCTTTGTAAAGGCTGGTTGCAATCGCCAGTCCGATTCCGCCTGCCCCGATTACATGAAACTCTTCCACAAATAGCCCTCGTTTTTTGAGAATAGTTGTGCCATCGTTGTTTCAACTTGAAGTTTACTGATTAATGATGGAATAGTTTTGCACCTTACGCTCGTAAATTCTGTATTATAAATGATAAGATTTATTGTTTTCCCTAGGCTAGGTTTTAATTATGCCTCCCGAAGCTATTTTTGATCATACGACCCTAGACTTAAACAAAGTTGTAATAAGTCAGGAAGAAATCCGTAAGGCGAATCCCCAGCGTTTCGAAATGGAACACCTAGACGGGATATTGCTGATCGATCCCGAAAAACAAATTATCATTGGTTACAAGGATGTTCGTAATGATGAGTTTTGGGTTCGAGGGCATATGCCCGGCTACCCGATACTTCCAGGCGTGATCATGTGCGAATCCGCTGCTCAATTATGTTCTTATTACATAGTGAGCCAAGGTTTGTTGCAGGGGGATTTTATTGGGTTTTTAGGGTTGGAAAATGTGCGATTCCGCTCTGTTGTTAAACCGGGCGATAAGCTTGTTTTGGTGGGGAAATCAATCAAAATTAATCGTAGGCAAACTATCTTTAGTGTTCAAGGTTTTGTAGGTGCAACCATGGCTTTCCATTGCGAAGTCATTGGTGGCCCCCTAAGCATGAACCCAGCCAGCTAAGCCATTTCTTTTGGGTGTAAAAGTGCGAAAACCTATACGACTATCTCTCGAGGAACTTGCACCATGTACTGCCAATGTTCCCGAGCCACCCGAAACTTTTGATTGGCCAGCCCTTTTCGGAAATTCCAACCCGGTTGAAATGGAAATAGGTTTCGGAAAAGGTTGGTTCTTGCTTAACGCTACCCAAGTTAATCCTCATATCAACTATTTTGGCATAGAAATCATTCGGAAGTACCAGCTTTATACCGCTACCCGATTAGTTAAACGAAAATTAGCGAATGTAAAAGTTTGCTGTGCAGATGCAAAATTGGTGGTTTCAAAGTCTATCGTGCCCGGTTCGCTTAAAGCGGTGAATATCTTCTTCCCTGATCCATGGTGGAAAAAAAGACACCACAAGCGCAGGCTTTTTGATGCAGACTTTGTGCAATCGATTCCCCCAGTTTTGATGCCGGGCGGGTGGATTAATATCGCCACCGATGTCGAGGAATACTTTAAGGAAATAACTGCTCTCTTTGCAGAAAAACTTCCATCTCTAGTGGGCGAACCTTGGGGCGAAGATAGCCCAGATTCTCTGGTGGATGGCCACCTCACCAATTTTGAGCGAAAATTCGTAGCGCAAGGCAAACCAATTCACCATGTGCGTTACCGTAAGCCTATATAAAATTAAGGTTTAGGTAAAACAAGATCCGTCTGTAAAACCCACTTTTATTAAGTTAGGGGCGTTTTATGCCGATACTTCCTTTGGTTTCTTGAATGAATCATGAAACTTAGGAGAGATATTGTTTATGGTTGGCCTGAATAACGATACCTCAGGCAGATTTTTCCCCACCACCCCAAACGCTTCGTGCTATTACCCATCAACGGGACACGAGGTAGCGTTGGCGGGGCTTGTAAAAGCATTGGAATTTGGCGAACCTTTTGCGCTCTTAATAGGGCAACCCGGATTGGGAAAAACATTATTAGCTCAAATATTATTGCAACGACTTGAAAACCCTAAAGCAGTAGCTTTTCTTCCCCATGCCAGATTTGATAACACACTAGGTTTGCTCAAGGGTATTCTTTTTGATCTTGGGTTATCCAGTGTTAAACAAACTGCCCAAGAGTTGCGCATGGATCTCACCGAAAAACTTTATGAATCTTTTGCAGAGCATGGACCAGCGTTGATCATTCAGGATGAGGCACACCTGTTGCACCCGGAATTGCTCGAAGAATACCGTTTGATAGGAAATCTTGAAACCGGAGGGGGCAGGGCCGCCCAAGTTGTTCTTTTATCGCAGCCCGATATCCTTGAAACACTTAAAAAATCGTACTTTGAATCTTTCAGACAACGCATTACCTTTTGCCCAACCCTTGAGCCTTTGGGCAAATATGAAGCCGCTGATTATTTAATCCATCATGCCAGAATTGCGCAAAAGTTGCCGGGCTACTTTACTGAAAGCGCTCTTGAAAAGCTGGTTTCTTTTAGCTGTGGTATCCCGCGGATCTTGAATCAGGTGGGAGAACTTTCGCACCAACAAGTAATTCAGGCGGGGCAGACTAGGCTGGATCTTGAGCATGTACAAACTGCGATTGAATTGCTGAAACGCCCCTGGCTTCAAGTTCGCGAAAACAAAGAATTTGATCTTTTGCAAAACATCGATCGAGTGCAGGGCCCAGAAGTCCGATTATTAAATCATGGCGAATTAGGCAGGACTGCCTAGGATTAGGCTGCATTGTCTAAACGGAGGTTTTTCAAGGATGGCAAGAATGTTCGATGCGCTAGGTTCGGGGTCGAAACCCAAAACCGGTCGTAAAACCAAAAAAATTGAAGTAGCACCTGTCCCAATTCAGGAACCTGCACCCATTAAGGAATCCGCGGTGGAGCAGCCTCAAGATAATAATCTCAGCAACGGCTTTTCTTTTATAGAAGTTGGGCCCAAAGGTTATGTTGTTGGTTCGCCCGATGTCATGAGTATTAAGTCTGCTGTTGAAAGCCCCAAATTAAAATTAAGTCCGATCGAACCAGAGATTGCCCCCGCCATTCCTGCAGTCTTTTCCCCTGTTAAAAGCGAAGTCTCAGAAGATGAAGGTGGTTGCTACGCAGACTTGATGAAAAGCTTGATTGCGGAATTTCCAACCAAACAAGAAGGGACCTTGTTATTTGTAACTCCTCCAGCAGTGCAAATTGCGGATGCTGTTCTAAAGCTTGCGAAAGAAGCTGCGTTGTGTGGAGAAGTGGTGTTGGTGGAAGCTAGGGAAAACGCGGGAAATTTACAGCGTTGGCTAGGGTTACCGGAGTGCCCTGGTTGGCAGGATGTGGTTTCGGGCAAAGCCGAGCTTGAAGATTGCCTGCAAGAATCGGGAATAACCGGATTAAAAGTGGTGACAGCGGGAAGCCGAAGTGTTAATGCAAAAAACGGCCCACGACTGATCGTTCGTTCACCTAGGGGATTAGTACGAACATTAAGGAAGCAGCACCGTCTAATTCTTATCGATGGTGGAATCTGGTCGGAAGAGTCAGGATCTTTAGGATTGGCAAGAGAATGTGATGGAATTTGTCTTTTAGTGCCTGCAAGCAAATCTGGATCTGCAACTGTGGAAGAAATACTTGGAAGAATAGAAGATTCGGGCAGTAGACTCGCTGGCGTGCTAGTATTACCCAATCAAGATCGATCAAAAGGCCTCAAGAAAGCTGCATAAATTCTTGTTAAATTGAGGTTTTTTTCTTCAGCCTATTGCACCTTGCCCCTCTGTTTACGATAATATCTTATCTGCATTGAGACATTCGAGAGAACTTCCCAGCAGTGGCAGGTTCCTTTATTATTTTTTCAGGTATAAATGTCATGGTTCAAGTTGTAAAAGTAACGGCACACACGCGCAAAGAACAAGGCTCAAAAGCTGCTAAAAAGCTTAGAAAAACAGGCATGGTGCCCTGTGTTGTCTATGGCCATAAAGAAAGCGCTGTAAGCCTTTCTGCAAACCACGCTGAACTGATAAAAATCGTAAAGCATGGCGTTCGCCTTGTAGATCTCGAAACGGATGGCAAGGTCGAAAAGGCACTCATCCGCGATGTACAATGGGATTATTTGGGAAATGATGTGATTCATGTCGATTTTTCCCGCGTAAGCGCTGATGAAAAAATCCATATCACGGTTCCTCTTGAATTGAAGGGCACCGCACCCGGCCTGTTGGCAGGCGGCGTTCTTGATATGCCCATGCATTCGATTCATATTGAGTGCTTGGTGTTAAACATTCCTGAAGTGATCCGAGTCAATGTAAGTGAATTACAATTGGGTGGCGTGATCCATGTCAAGCAACTAGTAGCTCCTGAAGGTGTTAAATTCCTTGCGGATGAAGATGCAGTTGTTGTACATATTGTTTCCGCTAAAGCTGAAGTGGCTTCAACGATTCCTCCAGAACTTGGCGCTGCTGCTACCGAACCTGAGGTTATCAAGAAACCCAAGCCAGTAGCTGAAGAAGAAGAATAATTAGTGGCCTTTTGAATTTAACAAAAGGGCAGGCGTATGAAGGTGGTCGTGGGTTTGGGGAACCCTGGTGTTGATTACGATGGTACCCGCCATAACATAGGTTTTGATGTACTTGATAAAATTGCGAAGACGGACGGGGATGGAAAGTACGCATTAAAGTTTCACGGTGCGGTATGTCAGGTGGTTAAGGGCGAGAAAAAGATTTTAGTTGTAAAGCCCATGACATTTATGAATCTTAGTGGTTCGTGCGTAGCCGAGATATTAGGATTTTACCGGGTTGAGTTTTGTGATTTGCTGGTGTTATGCGATGATGTGAACTTGCCTTTGGGTAAAATAAGGGTTCGTGCGGAAGGCGGTCACGGTGGGCATAATGGCCTCCGAGACATACAAAATAAATTGGGTAGTACCAATTACCCGAGAGTAAGGCTTGGTGTTGGTGGTCCGAGTGAAGCGAATTTAGCTGGTTATGTATTGGGTAAATTCAGGCCTCACGAGATGACCGAAGCGAAAATGATGGTAGATGATGCGGTGGATGCGGTTTGGAGCTGGGTTAAGGATGGGATTCATGTTTGCATGAATCGGTTCAATGGCCCGGTAAAGTAATAAAAGTTTTGTAGTTTTCTTATCAAGGATAGGGTGTAAATCATGGCAGTGAATGTGAATGTTTATGAATGCATGTTTTTGCTCGACACGAACAAGGTTGCTGGAAATACCACAGAATTATCGAACCAGATTCATGCCATCCTTGAAAAACACAAGGCAGAAGTATTGATCTCCCGCCCCTGGGACGATCGTAAATTGGCGTACACCGTGAAGGGCCAAAAGAAAGCCCTTTATTATTTGCTTTATATCAAAATGGAAGGGCCAAATTTGGTGGAAGTCGAAAAGGATTGTCTCCTTAATGAAAACATCCTTCGTTTTCTTTTCCTCAAAATTGATCCTAAGCTTGTGGATGTTATGGTTTCTCTGGCCCGTGAAGACAGGCCTGTTGCATTGCAAACGGTTCAACAAGATCCTACGGGTGAAGATTATTTCCAAGAAGATGACCGTGGCCCTCGCCGTAGTGGTGGCGGTGGTGGCGGTGGTCGTCGCTATGACAACAAAGATTAACGCGGGTTTTCATTGTAACTTTATTGCTGCTAGGCTTGCTTTGTCGGATTTCTAATTTATCTTGTAACAAGCTTTCAGTTGGCAAAAAGTACCGTTAATTTCACAGGAGTAGTGACACCATGGCGAACCTCAACAAAGTAATGCTTATTGGCAGATTGACCAGAGATCCTGAGATTCGAACCTTTAGTAATGGTGGCAAAGTTGCAAAGTTTGGTTTTGCGGTTAATAATCGGACTAAAAAAGGTGGCGAGTGGGTTGATGAGCCGGTTTTTCTTGATTGTCAGGCTTTTAATCGTGGTGATTACGGCAAACTTGCTGACCGTGTTGAACAAATGATGACCAAAGGCAAGCAATGCTACCTTGAAGGTCATATAATTTTGGAACAGTGGACTTCTCAGGCTGGCGAGAAAAGGCAAGCTCTCAAAATAGTAGTTGATAGCCTGCAAATGCTTGATGGCCGAGGTAATTCAGAAGATGGTGGTGGTGGCCAGTCCAAAGGTGCACCTCGTAAAGGTGGGGCATCTTCAGGTGGCGACGCTTATGATTTTGGTGCAGAGGATTTTGCAGAAGAAGGCGGCAATCGCCCTGCTCCTCGTGAAGATGAAGAACTTCCCTTCTAAATAGAAGGGCTTAGGGAGTTAAAAAGATGAGTACTACCATGGAACCGAATAAACGAAAAAGAGCTCAGGTCATCAAAGGTAAATCCGGCGGCATGCTGCTGGTTCTTACTCAGGATGTGCTTCATGTAGGCAAACAAGGCGAAGTCGTCGAAGTTCGCCATGGCTATGGCAGAAACTTTCTTTTGCCCAGGGGCCTTGCAACTGCGCCTTCCCAACATAACTTGCGCCTCCTTGACCGATTCAAAGTCAAACTTCAGCAAGCACGAGATGCTCGTCACGCCGATCTTAAAGCCATGGCTGAGCAAATTGTTCGCCTTGGTGGTGTGAATATTGAATCCAGAGTCAATGAAGAAGGTCATCTTTACGGTTCTGTGGGTGCAGCGGAAATTTTGAAGGCTCTCAAAGCGAAGAATCTTATGATCGAAGAAGATATGATTCGTCTCGAGGGTGCCATCAAAGAAACCGGCATCTATGCTGTTAAGCTGAATCTTGGTTACGAAATCGAAACAGAACTTACTGTTGCTGTAATTCCCGGAAAGTAATTTAGATTAGCCCTCATAAACCGGGGCGCTTTTCTTCCCGGGAAGTCACTTGCCGGGAGGATTCCCATGGCTTCTGCCAGTTATGATACTTCAGGCTCGGGGCGACTTTTGCCCCAAAGCCTCGATTCTGAACGATCTGTTCTAGGTAGTATGTTCAGAAGCAACGATGTCATTGGCGATGTCGTTCAAATCCTTAATGTTGATAACTTCTATTCCGATGCCCATCAAAAAATTTACAAAGCTATGCTCGTTCTTTACGAGTCAGGCAAACCTGTTGATTTAGTCGTTCTCACCGAAGCCCTAAAACAAGCGAATCAAATCGATGATGTCGGAGGCTATGGGGCCTTGGCCGAGCTTTGGGACGCTGCACCCACCGCTGCCAATGCGGTGCACTATGCACATATTGTGCGCGATCGATCGATCGTACGCTCGCTCATTAATGTAAGCAATGAAATCCTTCGGGATGCTTACGACCAAGTTGGTCCAGCGGATGAATTGCTGCATCAGGCCACGGGAAAAATGCTTGATGTTGCAGAGCGAGGTGTAACTGGGCGTGTCTATGGCATGGAAAAAATTCTGGAAGAAACCTTTGATCGAATTGATCACCGTCAAACAAGGGGTGGTTCGTCAATAAGTGGAATAAGCAGTGGCTACCCAGACTTGGACGAAGTAACCGCAGGGTTTCAGAATAGTGAAATGATAATCATCGCAGCGAGGCCATCGGTTGGGAAAACTGCATTTGCATTGAACTTGATTCGCAATATTGCTGTAGACGAGAAATCGACGGTTTTGTTTTGTTCGTTGGAACAATCGCGGGTGGAAATCGTCGAGAGACTTTTATGCTCTCATGCCCGAGTTGATGCCCAGAAATTGCGTAAAGGTGTGATGAATGCTGAAGATATGGAAAGGCTGATTGCAGCCAGCGGTGTGATGAGAAATGCAAAGATTTTCATCGATGACTCGCCTGGTCAGGGTATGCTTCGAATAGCAGCAAATGCTAGGCGATTGAAGTTAAGAAATGATCTTAAAATGGTCGTGATCGATTATTTACAGTTGATCGAGCCAGAAAATCGTAGGGACCCAAGGCAGGAGCAGGTGGCTCAAATTAGCCGTAGGTTAAAAGGGCTGGCTCGCGAACTTTCTATCCCCGTTATCGCATTGGCACAGGTGAATCGTTCTTCTGAAGATAGGCAAGATCATAAGCCGAGACTTTCGGATTTGCGTGAATCGGGGAGCATCGAACAAGATGCAGATACCGTGATACTTTTGCACCGGCCCGAAAGATTTGAGCCAGGGCAGCATGAAGGCCTTACCGAAGTGATCATCGGAAAACAGCGTAACGGGCCCATAGGCGACATCACCCTGACCTTCAACAAACATATGATGCGCTTTGAGAGCTTTGCAGTAGGCGTGCCTTTTGACAACTAACAAGGATGGAGCCCCGTAATGAATCGGGTTGGAATTGGCCACGATACGCATAGGCTTGAAGCAGGAAGAAAGCTTATACTAGGCGGAATCTTAGTTGATTACCCGCGTGGATTATCGGGCCATAGTGATGCGGATATTGTGCTTCATGCCCTTACCGATGCCATCCTTGGGGCTGCAGGCCTTGGGGATATAGGCGATGCCTTCCCCGATACGGATGCTGCCAATAAAGATGTTGATTCTTCAATCTTTCTGCAACATTCTCTGGTTCAAATTGCAAGTCTGGGCTGGCATCTTATCAATGTAGATGTCATTATTTTTGCTCAGGAGCCAAAATTGGGGATGGTGAAACCTCGCATCAGAGATAACCTGGCCCGGTTGCTTTCCTTGGATGCTTCGTGTGTGAATGTAAAAGCGAAGACAGGCGAAAAAGTCGGGTTTATTGGAAGGGCCGAGGCAATGAGTTGCCAGGCGGTGGTTCTTTTGGGTCGTTCCTAGAGTGGAACGGGTTGTTAAGTAAAGGATTATAGATGCAGATTAAAGTTTACAATACGCTTACTCGCCAAAAAGAAGATTTTCAAACATTCCAACCTAAGAAGGTGGGCATGTATGTTTGTGGCCCCACAGTTTACAAACCTAGCCATGTTGGGCATATGGTCGGCCCCGTTATCTTTGATACCATCAAGCGGTTTCTTTCTTATCTTGATTACCAAGTGAACTTTGTTGTGAACATCACTGATGTTGATGACAAACTTATTGTTGAATCAAAAAAACAAAATACCACGGTGACGGAACTCGCAGAAAGAGTGACTGCGGATTATCTTGCCAATCTTAAGAAACTTCAAGTTACCGGCATTGATCATTTTCCCAGAGCCACTCATTACATTGGCGAAATTCAATCGATGATCAGCGGTTTGATCGAAAAGGGTTTTGCTTACGCATCGATGGGTGATGTTTATTTTGATGTTTCCAAAGATGAAGATTACGGAAAGCTTTGCAACCGAGACCCGGAACAACTTGAGGCAGGAGCTCGGATTGAAATAAACGAACGAAAAAGGAACCCCGGTGACTTTGCGTTGTGGAAAGGTGCCAAGCCAGGCGAACCGATGTGGGAAAGCCCATGGGGTTCGGGAAGGCCCGGTTGGCATATCGAATGCTCTGCGATGAGCATGAAATTGTTGGGCGAATCCTTCGATATGCATGGGGGAGGTTTAGATTTACAGTTTCCCCATCATGAAAATGAACTGGCGCAATCCGAATCCTTCACAGGAAAGACTTTTGCACGATACTGGCTTCATAATGGATTGATGAAGACGGGCGATAAGAAAATGTCGAAGAGCGAAGGTAACGAAATCGTAGTCACCGAGTTGTTGAAAAAGCATCACCCTGAAACTCTCAGGTATCTGCTTTTAACATCGCATTATCGCAGCCCCATTGAATATAGCGAAGATCGCTTGCTCGAACTTCGCAGGTCGCTTGACTCCTTTTATCGGTTCTTTGACCGGGTTAAACGCATCAGTGGTAATAGCTTTTATCAGGTTATTGGGAAGATAAAGCACCAGCCTACGCCTCAGGGGCTTTCCGCTTTTCTTTCAGAGATTTATAAGCATCGAGATTCTTTTCTCGATGCTTTCTCGGACGATTTTAACTCGGGCGGTGCCCTGGGCACCCTCCACGAGTTTCTTAATGCCCTTAATCGCTTTGCTGATCAATCGAAGATTGATACCCCCGAAGCCAATCCCGAAGCCAAGGTTGAATTCCTTGCTGCTGTTAGTGTTTTCAGGGAAATCACACAGATTCTTGGATTGTTTCTTGAGCCACAAGAAACTGCAAACAACCAAGCTAATAACCAGTTGATGGATGGTATAATGAGCCTCCTTATAGATATTCGGGCTGATGCTAGGAAGGCTAAGAATTTTGCCTTGGCTGATCAGGTTCGTAAAAGGCTGACCGAGCTTAACATCACTTTGGAAGACAGGCCCGGAGAAACCGGCTGGCGTGTTGGGCCTTAATACAGCCTTCTTTGACTTTTCATGGAAGAACTCATGGCTATTGCCTCTTCAAACATTCGGGAACTACAACCCCAGACCTTTAAAAGAGTTCTGGGCATTGATCCTGGTTTGCAGGTTACCGGGTATTCGGTATTGGAGAAAGTTGGGCAAGGCGCCAAGCTCCTTGAAGCCGGTATCATTTCCACCAAAGATTCGGGAAGTAAATTACTTCAAGTTCGTATTGCCTCTCTTTACGATAGTTTGATGGAAATTATCGAACAGTTTAAACCTCAGTCCATGGCAGTCGAGCAACTGTTCTCCCATTATAAACATCCTCGTACTGCAATTTTAATGGCCCATGCCCGAGGCGTTATTCTCCTTGCTGCTGCCCAATATAAATTGTCGGTCACCAGTTATAATCCTACCCGCGTTAAAAAAACTTTGACAGGCAGTGGCAGGGCAGGAAAGTTGCAAGTGCAATGGGCTATTCAAAGAGAATTAGGCTTGGCTGCATTGCCCGAGCCACCCGATGTTGCAGATGCCATGGCCATAGGACTTACTCACATTCATGCAATTTCCCTAGAGAAGCCGGAGCTTTTATGATTAGCAAGATCACCGGCATTTTGAACAAGGCGGAAGAGGAGGATGCTCGAATTCAAGTTGGGGCCTTCGAGTATCAAGTGTTGGTGACTGAACTGGTTCGCAGACAAATCCAAGATCGTGTCGGTCAGGAAATATCTCTTCATACGCTTCATTTTTTTGAGGGCAATCCCGTTCAGCAAGGCCGAATGATCCCAAGGCTGTTGGGTTTTCTTCATGAATCTGACATGAGCTTTTTTGAACTTATTTGCACCGTGGATGGCATCGGTGTCCGTAAAGCCATCAGGGTCATTGCCATGCCTGTTAATCAGATTGCTGATGCGATCCAGCGTTCAGATACCAAATGGTTAACGACTTTGCCCGGGATAGGGCCGGCGATGGCAGAAAAAATTGTAGCGGGGCTAAGGAAAAAAGTTGCTACCTTTGCTATGGCGCATGCCGGGTTGCAAGCGATATCTGGGGGCCCGGATACAGGCAATGACAAGATTTTTGCAGATGTGTTCAACGCATTAATGGCCCTTGGTTTGGGGCCCTCTGAGGCGAGATTACGCATCGATAAATTAATTGCATCGGGCAAGGTGCCTGCCTCTGTAGAGGATGCCATCAATGCTGTTTTCAAAGGTTCCTGATTTGGAACTGAAAGATTAATACTGAAAGATTAATTCATGGCTCGTCAACCAATTCTTCAACCTGATGCCTCTAAGGACCCGAAAGAATACGACTCGGCGTTGCGGCCTCGTTGGTTACGGGAGGTGATTGGTCAAAAGGCAGTGGTGCAAAGATTACAGATTGTGTTGAAAGCATGTAAGAAACTGAAAGAGCCTCTTTCCCACATGCTGTTTGATGGCCCCCCGGGATTGGGAAAAACCACCTTTGCGACGGTGTTGCCGAATGAAATGGGGACAGCTTTGCAGCTGACCTCTGGGCCCGCTTTGACCAAACCTGCAGATCTTCTTCCTTTCTTAACCAATCTGGAAGAGGGTTCGATTCTTTTCATTGATGAAATTCATCGCCTTCCCAGAACGGTAGAGGAATTTATTTATCCCGCAATGGAAGACTTTCGGGTGGATATCGTTTTGGGCGAGGGCATGAACGCCCGAACCATCAGCTTAAAGTTGAAACGATTCACATTAATTGGCGCAACCACCCGCAGTGGGATGCTTTCGAGCCCCTTGCGTGACCGCTTTAAAATGCATGAGCATTTAGAGTTTTACTCTCCTGCGGAACTTGCGGAAATTCTGATCATCAACGCAAGGAAGCTCAATACTCCCATCACCGAAGAAGCCGCCCAAGAAATTGCTATTCGAAGCCGCGGTACCCCCAGAATCGCTAATTCTAGGCTGTGGTGGACTAGGCATTTTGCTGCAAGCGAAGGGGATGGCAGCATTGATTTGGCTCTGGCCAAGACGGCGTTGGAAATGGCAGAGGTTGACCGAGCGGGTTTAGATAAGCAAGATCGTAGGTATTTGGAAACACTCATTGGAGTTTTTGCGGGTGGCCCCGTAGGTATCGAAGCCTTGAGCGCTACCATGAATCTTCCGGTGGATACGCTTAGTGATGAAATCGAACCGTATTTGCTGCGGGAGCAATTTACCATTCGGACTCCGAGAGGTCGCATCGCAACAAGCAAGGCTTATAATCTTCTAGGCAAGGAAGTACCGATCAAAGAAAACCAAGAGGATGACAACCCCTCGCAATCTACCCTGTTTTAGCTATGGTGTACATATGTCCAAAAGTTCGGGCATTTAAAACGGAATTTACTAGTCATTTCAATTATTCAACATAAAATTTGCGTATGTTGTTGTGCTAATTGATTTAATGTAAAGATTACTTGTTTACATGTTATCGAGTTGGTTATCATGACCTAGTAATCAGGATTCAGTTTTCTTGGAGATGGTTCCAAGCTGATTTTTTAATGTCTATTAGAGAGATGTGGATGGCGAGAACGCTAACCCTAATGTTTCGCAGAGATCCTTCCAAAGATCGTTTGGAAGAAAAGATACCATTTGAAGGCTATAACATATTATGGCCCGATGGTACTGCTGCTGAACTAGCAATTGACGCACTTTGTAAGCACGGCCAGCGTTTGCTTGGTTTGGGTAAGTACTTACAGGGCTGTAATGAAAAGATGATTGACATGAAGTTCTTTCCCCTTAAAGGTAAGGACGACCCCTTAACGCGGCTTCCGGGCTATAGGGTTCGAAGATTTTATCTTCATCGCCAAGATAATGCAGGAAGAGTTCATTTTTTTGATGGCACCCCAACTTCCGTAGTTACCCAAATTGGCCGAGATGAAGTCGAAGTTGTCGAATGGTTAGGCTTGGATACGATGACGGAAAACGAGATTCAATGGTTTGACCTTGCAGCAACACCTTCCGAAGCTGACTTTAGAACTCAAAGTGATCAGGATAAAGTGGTCGCTGCTTCTGAAGAGGTAAAGTCTTATCTTGAAACAACTTGGGATAAAACATTAGCAGAATCATCATGGCAAAGGCGCTAGTAATTAGCCCCCTATTGCGTGCATGGTTCTTGTAGGCTTGATAAATTCTTTTGTATTAAACTGATGCCCAGCCCATTTAGAAACAACACTGTTTTCTAGCATCGTTAATATGCTCTTTGTATCCACCTCTGGTCTTAGAAATGGCTTTATATCTATTTCTTCCAAGGCAAATAGGCAGTTTCGCAACTTTCCTTCTGCGGTGATTCGAATCCGATTGCAGCTTTGGCAGAAGGGTTTGGATACCGAGGCAATTATCCCCACCTTTCCTTTGCCATCTTCATAAACAAATTCCATGGCGGGTGCCCTCGGGTCGTAGTTGGTTGCGGGCACCAGCGCACCAACTTCTTTATCAATTTTTTCGAGGATTTCGTGCGCAGGCATTACTTTTGCCTTTTCCCATGGGTTGGCCCCTATGGGCATATATTCAATGAATCGAATCTCAATTTGTTTCTCGCGGGCAAATTTCGCCAAGCTTACTATTTCATCATCATTGATTCCTTTGATGCTAACCGTGTTTAATTTGATGCTTTGGAAGCCCGCACGAATACCCGCATCGATGCCTTCCAGGGTTTGCGCAAGGCCATCCCTTTTACAAAGATCCAAAAAGCGCTCGGGGATCAAGGTGTCGAGGCTAATGGTGATACGGTTTAAACCTGCCTGTTTTAAAGCCATAGCCTGGCTCTTTAGCAGCATCCCATTGGTGGTCATGCTGAGATCCTTGATTTCCTCGATCTGGGATAGAAACCCCACTAAAGTTGATAGATCTCTGCGTAAAAGAGGTTCTCCGCCTGTAAGCCTTACTTTGTTGATGCCCCGGGTGACTGCGATCTTTACAAAGGCGTTGATTTCCTCAAACGAAAGCAGTTCTTTGCTATCGAGAAACTGAACATCTTCAGGCATGCAATAAACGCAGCGTAAATTGCACCGGTCGGTAACACTGATACGAAGATTATTGTGGACCCGTCCAAAAGTGTCGATGAGGTTGCCCGAACTTGCCCCAATTTGAGCAAGGTCATTTTTGATGAGAGGTTCTTGTATTGGTAGGTGCTTCATAAGGTTCCAAAGTTCATGAATTATGCGGATTAATTCGCAGGGTGAATCCAGTTGGAGACACCTTTAGGGCCGGTTTCCTTTTTCCAAATCGGAACCACTTCCTTTATCTTATTCATAATTTGCTGACACGCTGCAAATGCATCGGCCCGATGGGGGCAACTGACACAAACCGCAATGCTAGTTTCGCCAGGTTGCAAGATGCCCAAGCGGTGAATAATTTCGAGTTTTTCAATGGCCCACTTGGATTTAGCCTGCTCTGCTATCTCAGCCAGTGCCTTTTCTGCAAGGGGCGCAAAGGCTTCATATTCCAAAAACAATGTCTGCTCATTGCCCGTAATTTCTCTGACAGTGCCTAGAAAAAGCACGACCGCACCCGCAGACTTCGATCGACAATTTTCAACCATATCCTGATGCGCTATTGGCTCATTCGTTAATTGGATTCGCATATTCATTTTACCTTATCCGCCACTCACTGCGGGTAAAAATGCCACTTCATCGTTTTGGGCAAGAAGAGTATCCGGAAGCGCAAATATTTCGTTTACAGCAAAAGCGGCCCTGCTTGCAAGACTTTCAAGCCGGGGAAATCTTACCATTAATATCCCCCTCAGTTCTGCAATGCTTGTAAGCGCAGGTAATTCCATTTCCAAGCGATTTTGCCCTACAATTTCCCGCGCCCCTGCAAAAAATAATACAGAAATTTTTATCATTGTTAATTCTTTTTCACCATCTTTGGCATCATTCGTGATAGTTGAGGCAATAAACCGTAGGCGAATGCCAGCAATTGTGCAGGGTGCAGGGTTTGTTTGGCACCAACATCTTCCATCTGGATTCTGCAGGCACTGCACTCCGTTGTTCCCAAAACCAAATTTGATTTTTCAAGATGACTAAGCATGGGTTGGCCAATGCTCTTGGAAAGGCTGAGATTAGAAGCCTTTAGCCCGTAGGTTCCCGCCATCCCTGAACAAGAATCAGTCAACGCCTCGAGTTGAAGTTGGGGAATCAATCCAAGAAGTTGCGCAGTAACAAGAGGTTGGCCTAAAGCCTTGAGATGGCATGGCACATGTTGCCCGACCTGTAAGTTTACAGGGGAGAAATCTGTTTTAAGCAATCCTTGTACATGAAGGTTCCAAAGGAAACTGGTAAATTCTTCCACCTTGCTAGCAACCAGATCAACATCGGGATCTTCTAAAAGTCGCCCAGCATCTTGTTTGAAAAAAAGCGCAGCAGTGGGCTCTGAACAAATGATGGGATAACCCTCACGAGCTAAATCAGCAAATACCCTTATGTTTTGCCTTAGAGCTGCCCGAGCATAATCCACATCCCCCTGGGCCAAAGGCGCCATACCACATCCCACCTGACCTTCAGGGACATGCACTTCGATGCCGTTGTGATGCAGAATTGCAACAATGGCTTCACCAACGGAAGGGTCATGGTAATTGGCAAAGATATCGACAAAATAGGCGACCTTAGTTTTTGCAGGGTTGGGTTTTTTAGTCCAGCCTTTTTTCTTGGCCCTTTTGATGAAGTTAGCTCTGGCGAAAGGCGGAAGCTTTCTGGATCTCGAAATTCCAAAAAGTTTTTCGATGAGCCATCTTGAAAAGAAATTGCCCAGCATCAAGTTAGAAAGTGGTGCAAGCATGCTGCCTAAAGAAGAAAAAAGCTCGGTACGGGATAAAACCCAGTCCGATCTTTCGATGGAATGCATTTCAACATTGGCAACCTTGGCCTCGAGCATAAGGCCAGGAATATCGACATGCGAAGGGCATTCGGTGGCACACATTCTGCAGTTGATACATAAGTCGGAAATGTCCCGCATTTCTTCGGAGCTGAACAATTGTTGGTCTTTAGGTGATCCTAAAAGCATTCGAGCGAGGTTGGCCTTGGCCCTCGGGGTGGCATGCTCGTTTTTAATCACCCGGTTGGTGGGGCACATTCGTTTTGTACTACTTTGAGTTTTGCAAAGCCCGCAACCATTGCAATGAGAGGCTTCAATTAAGGGCGAATTGTCTTTCCATTTGAGTATGGGTTGAATGGTAGCTGCAGAAATTTTGTTTTGCTCTGATGGATTTTCAAGGTCACCCAAACTTCGAAAGGGCCAGATTGGGATTTCAGAAGAGGTGCCCACAACCTTGCCTGGGTTGAATTGATTGTAAGGATCAAACAAATCTTTGATTTTTTGAAGAGAGGGCAAAATCCCTGCAGATAGTTTTGCCTGCCAAGGTAAACGCGATAAACCTAATGCTTCCTGACAGGATAATGCTCCGCCAAAATCTTGCACCAATCCATAGACTTTATCTGCCAACGACCAAAGCCTGGCACTCTCCTTGCTTTTTTGGGGCGTGCCCAAGACTCTAAGTTGTACCTGGCCAGTACCGGGGCAAATGGCGTAAACGGCAGTCGATTCGTGTTCTTTTAGTACGGTGGTAAGTTGCTCAAGAAACGCCCCTAGATTTTCTCTAGGCAGAACCAAATCGTCGATGAACTGATGGAATGTTTCAGGGCCTTTGACTCGGGCAAGTGCTTTTAACGCAACCTCCCTCAGCCTCCAGGGACTGGGAGTTTGAGCATCTAGGCAATGGTAGGTTCGGATGGGAATAATGCCTGCCTCAGAAATGGATTTATCAAATGCATTTAGAGAGATGTTTTGGTTCGCACCTGAAAAGCACAAAAGTAAAACAGCGTTGGTGTTTGGATGAATCCATTCAGCGCAAAGGTTGTCTCCTGCTTTAGCTAGGCTGAAAAAACGATGTTCAAGAATATCGCAAAGCTCGGGGGAATGCTGTAACGCATAGTGCGAAGCTTCCATACTTTCCTGAAGGGTGTTAAAGCAATAAAGGCCCCATTGAGGGTTTGCATGTTTTTCGACCAGTTTAATTTTGGCAGCAAGAATAATACCCAGAGTGCCTTCTGCCCCCAAAAAAACTTGATGCAAATCTTTATTCTTTGATTTGATTGTTTCGCGTAGGTTGTAGTTCCCGTGAGGGTAAGGCAAGGTTGAAGTAGCTGAAAGCAGTTCGTCTTTTTGATCCTCTAAGAAAAAAGAAAAACGCTCCTGCACAATTTCTGCTCGCGATACCTTTTCTTTTGTAGGTTCACTTCCTTGGCTTGTTGATTCAAACCAGCTTACTGAACCATCATCTAAAACAACTTTTAACGCCTTGACATAATGCCTCGGATGTTTGTCCGCAAGAAGGAAAGGGCCGGAGGCATCAGAGGACAACCAGCCGCCAAGCGTGCGTTCTTCATTCCAAGGTGCAGATGGGATGCGGAATTGAGTGCGCGCAATAAAATCGCCAAGCTGTTTGATCGTTACACCGCATTCAGCGTGAAGAATCTCGTCGTCAAGGCTGATGATGTTCGTAAAATTTTGAGATAGATCGATGATAATCCCATTGCCCAGAGCAGCCCCGCTGGTACCTGTTCCGCCTCCCCTGGGAATCAGGGGGATTTTCTTTTCAAATGCGTACTTTACGAGGGCACTTACCTCTTCTTCGTTGTTAGGAATTACAACCGCAAGAGGCGTAACTTCAAAAGGGGAGGCATCACAGGAATATAGTTTAAGGGAAAGGGGATCGATCAGGATTTTTCCCGTGATGATGCCTTTAAGATCATCAAAAATCATCTCGCGTAGTGCTGGATCCTGAACCAATGCATTTTACCCCTGATCAAATGTTGAATTTTTTCATCAATTACTGTGATAAAAGTTTTCACCTAAATAAAGAGAAAGTACAAGGCCGTATTAACTCTTATCTCCAGTTTTCCATTTCGTTTTCTTTGAATTCTTAAAGCTCAATAAGTTCGTTATTGTGATACTTTTAAATCTATCCTCTCAGAATGCTTTTCACCCTAAGGTACGAAAGCCCTTATAATTGTAATTGTATGTTTCGATTGGTGTTACACTTAACTTTTTTTCTTGTGGTTATTAACGATTATTATGAAAGTCTTCATCATTGTTTTAAAAGGGGCAAATACAGCGTTTCTGCCTTGCTATGGTAACAATTGGACTCAAATGCCAAATATGAATGTCATCGCAGCACAAAGCTTGGTCTTGGATCACTATTACTGCAGTAGTTATGATGAAACTGAAATACGAAAGGTCTGGCTTAAGGGCGATTTTCAAACCCCTAATCAGTTGCCAAACAATTTTCCCCATTGGCCTCAAACTTTGAAAAATAATGGTTGGCACACCGAGTTCATTGGTGCCGAAAAAGATTCTTCCAGCTTGATCTTTGCTTCACATTTTACATGCAAAACACTTCTTAAAACTGATTCTTCGAACCCGCTTGCCTATCACCATGCAATGATTGAATCAAATGGTTTTATGAATCATAACCAAAATTCCCTTACTTGGATTGAAGTCCCTTCTTTACTTCCCCCGTGGGATGCAGGAAAAGATTTTTTAGGCCCCGTTCAGGAAGAGTTGCAGGATTATTTCCTAAATCGTGAAGAGATTGCGGAAGACGAGGAATTTCCCGAACCCATCCTTAATCCAGCCG
>Ga0214919_10001775_pt1 | contig 34764 bp, 30 predicted proteins | sample LL1503_MetaG_FD_177994 | JGI IMG/M metagenome (GOLD analysis project Ga0214919, IMG submission 177994) | Freshwater microbial communities from Lake Lanier, Atlanta, Georgia, United States - LL-1503 | ecosystem: Environmental > Aquatic > Freshwater > Lake | place: USA: Georgia | collected...
TTACTTCAAGCACGCCTTCTGCAGAAACAATTCCAACTAAATCATAATTTTCATCCATTCTTCTTTGCTGCTCACGATCCTGCTGAGATGGCGTTGATGAATCTTGATTGGGATTAGATGCTTGGTTGTGTGGCTGTCGTTGATTTGGATTGTCTTGTTGGTTATGTGGTTGCCGTTGATTTGGATTGTCTTGTTGGTTGTGTCCTTGTTTCTGATTTGGGTTTCTATTCGGGCGGGGAGAATGAGTATCTTTTTCAGAGGAAGATTCTAAGAATGGAGCTTTCTCTTCTATTTGTTCTTCTTGAATTTCTGGCTCAGTGATTTCTTCAATAGCTGTAACCTCGATTGAAGTAACGGTGTCTTCTACTTCGGTTTCAAATGAAAGCATCGCTTGGTCACTTTCAGGCAATTTCCTTTCTATTTCCTTTTCCATTTTTGGCATCGCAGGAATGGAAGAAGTATTATTTTCAGGCGCTGCTTTTCTAGGCCGTTTTTCTCTTCCGCTAGGAATAGTTTCTTTTGGCTCCGTTTTTATTTTATCGTCTTGATCACCTGTTGCGCTTGAACTACTTATTATAGTATTAATTAAAGCTGATTTTTTTAAGGATTCTACATTTTGAAGGCCTAAAGTTGCAGCAATAATACGCAAATCATTAAGTGTTTTATTCTCTAATTCTTTTTGATCCATGAAATTGATTTGATTTTATAAGGAAGATTTGAATGGGATTAGGACGTTGCCTATGTAATTATATGCAAGTATATGAATTATTTTTGATATTAATTCACTTTAATGAAATTATGTTTTACGTTTTTTCTTTTTTGCTGCAGGGAATAATATATTGTTTAATATGAGTCGATAACCGGGCGAATTTGGGTGTAGATTCAAATCGGTTTCTGGGTCACCAACAAAATGTTGGTAATCTTCGGGATCATGCCCTGAATAGAATGTCCAAGTTCCTTGTCCTAATTCTCCATGAATGTAGCGTGCTGTATTCGCTGCTTTGTTTTCGCCGAGGATGAGTACATTAGATTTGATAAAATCTTTGTTGAAATCTGTTGTTTGCCCCATAAAGCCATTGATGATGTTCGTGTGGCATTGCGTGAGCATGGTAGGAACAACATCCCATTTTGCAGAGAAATCAAAGAGCGTAAATACATCTAATTGCTCAGTAATAATTCCTTTGTTTCTTAAATCGGTAGCATCAATATCCGAATATTCGTAGACCATTGGGTCTTTGTTTACATGAAAATCTTCAAATGCAAAGGTTTTTGTAAAATCCAGTTCATTTTGAGAATTGGGGTCCGATCTATCTCCGTCAAAAATTGATTCACAAATATCTGTCTCTTCTGCTGCTAAAGCGATATCAAAACTATCGGTACCACTACACATCGTAAAGAGAAATCCTCCCCCAATAACAAAATTCTTTAAACTTTTTGCTACGGCTAATTTTAGTTCGGAGACTTTTTTAAATCCTAGTAATTTGGCATCTTTTTCAGCATTGATTACTTGTCGTTGGTACCAAGCTTGTCCGTTTGCTGAGCTATAGAATTTACCGTATTGCCCTGTAAAATCCTCATGATGTAAGTGCATCCAATCGTATTTTGGAAGCACACCCATCACAATGGCGGAATCATATATTTTATCATATTTTATTTCTGCATATTCTAAAACCATCGTTACAGCATCATCCCAAGGTTGAAGGTTGGGAGGCGAATAAACAGCAATTTTCGGTGCTTTTTCTAATTGTACAATTTCCATATTTACCGCTGGATCGCCAATTTCATTTTTTATAGAATTGACTTGGCCATCTGTTAAAACTTCATATTTTACCCCACGAATTGTTAGTTCTTCTTCAATCGTCTTTAGGTGTGGCATTAAAAAAGACCCCCCACGATAATTTAATAACCATTCAATGGTTAAGCCATTTTCTAGGGTCCAATAGGCAATGCCGTATGCTTTTAAATGGTTGGTTTGGCGTGCATCCATCGGGATTAATAACTGCGTTGCGTAACAGTTAGAAAGCCACCAAATAGATACAAAGAGAAGAAGGATTTTTTTCATGCAGTTTTAGAAAGGACTATCTTTTTTTGAATTATCTAAAAAATCATTTATGCCATTTTCCGCACTCATTTTACTAGGCATTGTATACGTATTCGCTTCTGATTCAAATGTACTATCAAATGTTGAATCATTGTTGTCATAAGCTTGCGTTAAATTTTCAAACCGTGCATATTCTGGAACAAAACGTAATCGTACACGATCAGTCTTTCCATTTCTATGCTTCGCAATTATTATTTCTCCGATTCCATGGTTCGAATTACCATCATCATCTTTAACGATGCCATAATAATCAGGTCTATAGATAAAAGATACAATATCAGCATCTTGTTCAATAGCTCCGGATTCTCTTAAGTCGGATAAAATTGGTTTCTTATCTCCACCTCGTTGCTCCACTGATCTACTGAGCTGAGCTAAGGCAATAATTGGAATATTTAGTTCTTTAGCAATCTCTTTAATTGACCTAGAAATATTGGAGATCTCTTGTTCACGATTTCCAGATCCTTTACCGTCTTTTGCCGACATTAATTGCAAGTAATCTATAATAACCAATTGAATATCATGCTGGGCTTTTAAGCGTCTACACTTCGCTCTAAAATCAAAAATACTGATAGCAGGGGTGTCATCGATAAAAATGGGTGCCGCAGATAAAGCGGTTATTCGGCTATGTAACTGCTGAAATTCATGATCTGCTAGATTTCCCTTTCTTAGTTTTTCTGAGTCAATACGAGCTTCGCCAGCAATTAATCTTTTTACTAATTGTACCGCTGACATTTCCAAGGAAAAAACAGCCACTCCCATGTTGTAATCAACCGCTGTATTTCTAGCCATCGAAAGGACAAGGGCTGTTTTTCCCATACCCGGTCGAGCAGCAATTACGATCATATCCGATTTTTGCCAACCAGACGTTATTTTATCTAAGTCATGGAATCCACTTGGAGTACCTGAGATACCATCAGGATTATTTCGCGCTTTTTCAATTTCAGCAATGGCATCGCCAACAATATTTTGCATAGAAGAAGCTTGCTTCGTCATATTTGATTCAGCAATTTGAAATAAGTTCGATTCCGCTTTATTCAATAAATCAAAAACATCAAATGTATCGTCATATGAATCACGAATGATTTCACTACTTACTTTTATTAGCTCACGCTTAATGAATTTTTCGGCTATAATTCTGGCGTGAAATTCTATGTGCGCAGAGGAAGCGACTCTATTCGTTAATTGGGCAATATAAGCAACACCACCCGCAGCTTCTAACTCGCCATTTTTCTGTAATCTATCGGTTACTGTAATTAAATCTACTGGTTTTGTGCTCGCAAATAAATCATGCATCGCTCCATAAATGAATTGGTGCCTAGGGTCGTAAAAGCTATCTTTGGTAATAATATTAATCGTATCGTTTAAGGCTTCTTTTTCAAGCATCATCGCTCCTAATACTACTTGCTCTATATCAGTTGCTTGAGGTGGAACTTTTCCAATATCTCCTGTCAAAACTGAAGGGTTTTTTATACGCACATTGGGTTTACGATTATTTTCAATATTATCCATAGAGCAAAATTAATAAAACGACTTGAGAGAAAAATGATGGAAGTTCAAACTTAAGCAAAAGTTATGAATTCTTGTTATAAACAGTTGTTAATAATTTAACATAATTCCTTGAGCGCTTTTGCAGTCCCAATTTTTAAGGTGATGCTATCTTTTTCTTTTTTTGGACTTCGAGCGGGTGAAAACTCACGCCCGTAAAAGATAATTTGAAGGTGTAAACGATTCCATTTATCAATCGGGAAGTATTTTTTAGCTTGCATTTCTGTTTCTACTACGTTTTTACCATTGGAAATTCCCCAACGAGTTAATAAGCGATGGATATGCGTATCTACCGGAAACGCGGGAACCCCAAATGCTTGGGACATAACAACTGATGCTGTTTTATGACCAACCCCTGGTAACTCTTCGAGGGCTTCAAAGGAAATAGGAACCTCCCCTTGGTATTTGTCCAATAAAATTTTTGATAATTCGTGTATAGCACTTGATTTTTTTGGTGAAAGTCCGCAGGGCTTTATGATTTCTCGAATTTCATTCGGTGATAATTGGATCATCTCTTGTGGCGTTTTTGCTTTCGAGAATAAAATGGGGGTAATTAAATTTACACGAGCATCCGTGCATTGAGCTGACAGCAAAACGGCAATCAATAAAGTGTATGGATCACTATGATTTAATGGAATGGGCACTTCGGGGTATTGGTTTTCCAATACATCGATAATATACTTGGCTTTTTCTTTTTTTGTCATTTAATAATATCCTAGCGTTAGAAGATGAATAATTTTTAGATCATTTAGTAAAAATACTAATAATAAGCTGGAAGAAATGGTGAAGGTAAGGTAGTTGCCCAATACAAAAAACACATTGTTTCGCTTGTAAAAATAGATAACAATTGGTAAGAGAAAGAAAATAAATAAAACCGCTTGTGCCCAATAAAATGTAAAATGAATGTTTGTTCTTATCTTGTTTGCACCTGATTTACTTTCAACATAAACTGGCTGGTGAAAAACACTTGTTGTTGCAATAATTAGTGGAGGTAAATTATCTAATTGATGTATATTTTGGTGATTAAGCCAAAGTGTTTCACCATTTCTAAATTTCACTTCATACACATAGTCATTGCCTAAACTATGACTTGGATTCGCCGAAAAATCTTCAACGGTTTCTATGGATTCTCTTAGGGGTAAAAAATCGTCTGCTACCAGTCCAAGTATACAAATTGTCCCGAGTAACGCAACAATAGTAACGATCTTTTTTTTCCAGCCAATTCGAAAAGAATCATAAAAAAGAAGGAGTTCTTCTGCTTCTTGTTTCTTTAATTGCTCCGCTCTTTTCCAGGCATTTTCATGAAATTTTTGTTCGGGTGTTTTTTGAGTTGGGGAAGTGTCTTTTTTAGTGGAGGTAAAATCTCGATTTAGAATGTGTTCGTAGGCGTCCTTTATTTCTTGGAATATTTTTGTTGAATTTTCGTCCTTATTTTTATCAGGATGGAATTTCTTGGCAAGCTCTCGGTACCGCTTTTTAACCAAGACATCATTTGCCGAACTTGTTAGCCCAAGTAGTTTATAGTATTTTTCGCCAGGCATTTGCACTTGTTTTTTCTAGTGTTAATGTACGATTAATTTTCCCATTAGCTGTTTTTATAAATTCTTTAAGGGCTTGAAAATATTTGGGCAGCTCGTAGATCCCAAGTAGTTCGGAAAAATCATCTTTGGAAAATTGTAGTGAATCATCCGTTTCTACTAATAGTACGATGCATTTACCTAGTTGCTTGTCTGGAATACTCGAAATGAAATAGGGATATGAAATTTTTTGTCCTATGCGCCGCTCTATATTTTCCGGGAAAAATTTGATACCACCTGAATTAATACAATTATCGGAGCGACCTATCCAATCAAAGGTGCTTGGGTTTAGTAATTCTACAATATCCCTAGTTTCAATCGGCATTTCGCTTATTTCAGGAAAAGAAATGATCAATTCGTTCGATTCATTACAAGAAAAATGAATTCCTGGTAGCGCATGGTAATGGTTCGTTGATTCAATTGATAGTCTGCGCAGGGCAACATGAGAGATCGTTTCTGTCATTCCAAAAGTATGGTATATTCTCGAAATGGATTTTGCCGCTTCCTGTTCCAACTGTCGATTTATATGCGCGCCGCCAACAATGATCGTTTCTATCGGTGTGATAACTTGACTCTGCAGGTATTTTTCTAGCTGCAGGGGAACCATGGCGCTAAAGTGTATTGGTTCATTTATTTTTGCTAATGTGTTGGTGCTAACTTCAGAAACAATTACGTTGGAATCGTTCACAAGGGCTCTTACAAGCATCATTTTACCGGCAATCGTCTTGGTAGAAAGTCCCAAATGTAGGGTGGAAGCATCAGCGATCTGTAATTGGCTTAATGTTTTTTTTGCACTGATTATCATGTGCTCTTTCTTGAGTTGAATGGTTTTTGGAGGACCTGTAGATCCGGAAGTTTGAACGTACATAAGTTCATCACTACTTTCCCATTCTTTTAGAAAAGAATGAATTGATTTTTTTCGAGAAGGGTCGTTGAAGTTGAGTTTCAAGAAGTATTTTTTATAGGTCACACTAAAAGTAGGGACTTAATAATCGATGTCTAAGTTAAACGTGTTTTTCAAAATCATCAAGTTGGCGTTCTTATTTGCTAAGGCATTAAATTTATCTTGCCCAGTAATAGGCAAAACCTTTACAACTTCTTCGTTGGTAACTTGAAGCTCAATTTCAATGTATTCATTTTTCAGTGTTTGTCTTAAAAATAGAATGAAATCTTGCAAAAGGGGACGGATGTATTCTATTTGAATATTATTTTCAACCGTTAATGTAATTTTTTCAATGTTTACGAAGCTAGGTTCTCTCTTTGTCAAGGCATGGAAGAAGGTGTCTTTTCCTATTTCTTTCATGGTGAAAGCGTATTGTTTCCACGCCATGATTAGCTGATCGGTACTAAAAAGTTCTCTTGCTTTTTCCTCCAGTGATTTAAGTTGTCTTTCTTTTTCCTCCGCCAATGCTTGTTTGATACTGATTGTTTTGGAAGGCGTTTTCAGGGGGAGCTGTTCAGCTTGTGAATTGACAAGCTTTGTGGCATATAATTTTGTGGCAGGTTCTTTTACACTTTCTTCGATAATCCTACGGGGTGTTTCTTTTCGTAATGACTGAGAAGGAAACGGAAGGATAGAAATGGCCTCAGTTAGTCCTTTTTTTTTTCGAGCTCCTGTTGTAAAGAACACATCTGCATAAGCACGATTTCGATTAGTAATCGATGATTTTTAGATTGTTTGTATTCCACATCGGCTTTGCTTATCACATACAGGGCACGCATTATTTGTTTAGCTTCCCAAGGCTTTGCTTGTTCGTTAAATCTTGCTTTTACGGTTTCAGGAACTTCTAATAAAACAAGGGTACGCGAATCTTTACATATTAATAAACTGCGAAAGTGATCAGATAGGCCATTTAAAAATGAGTGCCCATCAAAACCTTTTTCTAGTATTTCATTGAATAATAATAAAGATGACGAGATATCTTCCCCTGAGAAGAAATCTACTAATTTAAAATAGTAATCGTAGTCTAAGACATGAAGATTAGTAACAACATCTTGAAAAGTTAAATTATTGCCACAAAAACTAATGACCTGATCAAAAATAGAAAGGGCATCTCGCAGCGCTCCATCTGCTTTCATAGCGATGAGGTGTAGCGCTTCTGGTTCTGCTGTGACTCCTTCTTTAACAGCGATTTCACCAAGGTGATCGGCAATATCTTTCACACGTATTTTTTCAAAATCAAAGATTTGACAGCGCGATAAGATAGTCGGAATGACTTTATGTTTTTCTGTGGTAGCTAAGATGAAAATGGCGTGCTTTGGTGGTTCTTCCAGTGTTTTTAAAAAGGAATTAAACGCGGCAGTTGATAAGCCATGGACCTCATCAAGAATGTATATTTTGTATTTTCCGATTTGGGGTGGTATTCTTACTTGATCAATTAAGACACGTATATCATCAATACCACTGTTTGAAGCGGCATCTAATTCGAATACATTGAATGAATTACCACTATTAAAAGAAATACATGAATCACACGTATCACATGCTTCAATATTTTCAGTTGGATGAAAGCAATTAACTGTTTTTGCTAAAATTCTTGCTATGGTTGTCTTACCAACACCACGCGAACCACAAAATAAAAATGCCTGAGCTAAATGATTGTTTTTAATGGCACTTTTTAAGGTAGCAGAAATGGATTTTTGGCCAACGACTGTATCAAAAGTCTGTGGCCTATATTTTCGAGCTGAAACAACAAAATCAGTCATGTAACAAAATTAATAATTTTAGCTTAGTGCATACTAAAAACATGCTAATTGTTGATAAAATTATGAAGGTTATTTTCTTGGAAATATTTCCACAAGTGTTCCATTGTTTGGGCCAAAAAGTTTTAATCCCTCAGGAATTGTGAGTCTGTTTTGATAATTCAAGCTTATTATTTCGGCTTCGTTTTCATAAAGTACTGTCCTGAGCTCAATCTTTTCTTTGGTAACAAAAATCCAGTTAAATTGATTTACGCTTCCAGCGTCTCTTGTCCATGGTTTTAGGTCATCGGCTGCTCGAAGAGGTGCGCCCCAACATCCTTCGCCGGCGTAAACAATTCCATTTTTGTCATCTCTAATAAATCCTTCTGATGATTCAGGTGAATTACTACTCACAATTGGCCAAGTCACTTTACAGGTATGGGAGTCGTTTTCTAAGCATAGTGGAAGGTTTTTGTATTTTTCAAAAAGCGGAACGAAGTTTTTGTATTGGGTTTCCATTTCTTTTTTTGCCTTAACGTGTGCTCTAATCGGACGATGATATTGGGCGATTTGCCAAGTGTAATCTTTGTGTTTGGCTAATGCGGAGCGGAGAAATATTTTTTGTCTACCTATTTTTAAGATCTCGGAATTCAAGGAAACAATGTGTAGTAAATCGCCCCCAAAGGTGGTGGAGTAAAATAACTTGCGATTAGGTAAATCAAAAAGTTGGTAAATTACTTTGTTGCTTAATTCGTGGTTGCCTCGTGTAACTAGCATAGGTGTAATGCGCCCGTCTCTGGCAACGGTGTTTTCCCAATCTAAGAACCATTCGACCCATTGTTTTTCTGTATCAATGCCAATAAAGTCTCCGTTAAACAATACAGCCGTCACATATAGCTTTGGGACTAATTTATTAGCCATCACTCTTACGGGTCGATTATCTCTTGAATCTCCGCCTGCAATAAATGTCAACGGTGTTTCAGGAAGGTTGGGAGCAGTTCTGAAATAATATAATTGGCTTAGTCCAATGTTGTCTTTTAATACAAAATAGTAGGTTGTGTTGGGGATAAGGTCTTTTAAACGAATGATTTTATTATTCATTCCTCTCATGTTATTGGACGATGAGAGTTTATAGCGGTGAGCAAATCCATTGATGCTCGGATCAATGGTATCTAAATACAATCCTTCAAATTCCCCTTCCACTTGATCCCAAATTATACTTGCTTCTGTGGCGGCGTCATCATTAAATATAACGCGTACAAATCTTGTTTTTGAAAAGCTAAATGATGATAATACAAGAAAAGTAATGAGTATACTTATTTTTCTGGATGGCATTTTTTTTGGAAGGAGCAAAATATCGTTGATTAGTTCAATTTAGAAAGACAAAAATACGCTAGAATAGTTAATATTTGTTATACTCATCCGAAAGTTTTTTTGGAAAATTTAATATCGTCTTTTATCCTAGTAAAATTGAGTTTAATCTCCATTTATTACGAAAATAAGTCCATTTAATTCAATTTCTTTCTTCATTTCCCTAATAATTTAAATTGCTTTGATTCCATCAAGGACTTCATCTGCGTAATCGCTACGTGATTCAGTTGGATGATTCGTTCATGTGATGATAAGCCTTGTTGTATCAGCAGTGCATTAATACTTTCCATATTACTCAATACCACCAATTGCTCTAAAGTAGCGTGATCACGGATGTTTCCTTCTGTAGTTGGATCTTGGTTTTTCCAGTGTTGTGCGGTGACTCCAAACAAGGCAACATTGAATAAATCAGCTTCATTGGCATAAATTAGTGAAGCTTGCTCTTTTGTTAAGGAGCTCGGAATCAAATTATCTTTAATGGCATCCGTATGAATTTGATAATTTATTTTTGAGATGGCTCGTTGAACAGACCATTGAAGGTTTTTTTGATTAGCCTCTATATTTTTAAGTCGTTGGAATTCTTTAATGAGATAAAGTTTGAATTCAATTGAAATCCAACTGGCAAATTCAAGAGCAATATCCTTATGGGCATAGGTTCCACCATATCTGCCTGACGATGACATTATTCCAATTGCGTTGGTGCTTTGAATCCATTTTTTAGGAGTTAGAACAAAACTATTTAGCCCTGAGTCTTTTTTAAACCCGTCGAATTCGACGGGTTTAAAATGGGGATTGTAAATTTGCTCCCAAAGACCTAAAAGATCAATAGTATTTCTATTTCTTAACCAATTTTTTATAATGTCATCACATTGACTTTTATTCCTAAATTTAGCAATATCCGTAAGGGAAATATATTCGTTTCCATTCCGATTTTTTAGTTGAACTGTAAGTCCATTTACTTCAATTTCTTTCTTCATTTACCTAATAATTTAAATTGCTTTGATTCCACCAAGGACTTCATCTGCGTAATTGCTACGCGATTCAGTTGGATGATTCGTTCGTGTGATGGCAAGCCTTGTTGTATAAGCAGCGCATTAATACTTTCCATATTACTCAACACCACCAATTGCTCCAAAGTGGCGTGATCACGGATGTTTCCTTCTGTAGTTGGATCTTGGTTTTTCCAGTGTTGTGCGGTGACTCCAAACAAGGCAACATTGAATAAATCAGCTTCATTGGCATAAATTAGTGAAGCTTGCTCTTTTGTTAAGGAGCTCGGAATCAAATTTTCTTTGATTGCATCCGTATGAATTTGATAATTGATTTTTGAGATGGCTCGTTGAACAGACCATTGAAGGTTTTTTTGATTAGCCTCTATATTTTTAAGTCGTTGGAATTCTTTAATGAGATAAAGTTTGAAAATCGGATTTATTGCTGAACAAAATTCAAAAGCAATATCTTTATGTGCATAGGTTCCACCATATCTTCCTTGGATAACTACAAATCCAATAGCATTCGTTTTTTCCTTCCATAAGCCAGGACTTAAGCCAAATGTAGGTAGTCCTGCATTCATTTTAAAGTGGTCAAATTCGACCACTTTAAAATTTGGATTATTCAATTGTTCCCAAGTTCCAATAAATTCGATTGTTATTCTAGTTCTAATCCAATTTTTGATAACATCCGCCGGTCTGCTATTTTCTCCTTGACTTTTCGCTATATCAGTCAAGGAAAGATATTCGTTCCCATTCCGATTTTTTAGTTCAACTTTAAGTCCATTTACTTCAATTTCTTTCTTCATATATTCTTTTTAACTAAATATACGAAAAACTAATCAAAATAAAGATTATTTTTTAATCAAATAAAACCACCTATAGTTTCGGGAAAAATTTGTTAGCTTTCACTCAAAGGAAAATTTCACTCCAGTTAAGTTGATTTTAGCACGAAAATAATACACTAGAATTGTTAATAGTTGTCTAAATTTTGCTTTCATGTGTATTTGATGATTATATGGAATGAAAATTGGTTAAATTTGGCGATATGAAATTAGCGTTGTTTTCTTTTTTGTTATTGTATTCTCTAAGCTCAACTTGCCAAGGAGTAATTCCGGTAAAAAACTTCAATAATTTTTTCATGAGTTTTAATAATGGTTTTTTTAACCAAATTGAAGTTCAGGCTATTAATGGTTATAAAGCGGGTGATGAGATGGTTGCTTATATCGACACTCGGGGCAATCTTCGCTTATATGACGGAAAAGTCCGTAAAGACATTACGAATCTAAATGTTGATTACCGTGTATCAGATCATTTGTTGGGTTACAAAATTGGCCCAACGCTCAACATGTGGGATGCAGGTAGGTTACAAACTCTTACCTATTTTGGTAGAGAATTTATGGTGAAAGATAGCCTAATCGTATACGAAGACACTCGTTTTAATACGCTGAATGTTTATTGGAATAAAACGACCACTACGCTAGCGACTGTTATGGGGGAATTGTCAATTCCGTCTTCGATTGGCGAGAACATGTTGGTTTTTAAAGATAATGGGAATCTTTATAAAATATTTTGGCAGGGATTAATTTTTGAAATAGGTTCTTGGAATGGCGGTGCCATTGATTTTCAAATTGGAACGGATATTTTATGTTTTAATGATCCTACCACTCGTACTTTTGTGGCATTTCAAAATGGTCAATTTATCGATGTGCAACCTCAATTTATGCGTAAATACAAAGCGGGAAGGGGTTTTATTGCCTATGAAGATTTAAATGGGAATTTGTGGATGTATAAAAATGGTCAAACGGAACAACTTTCTAATTTTTCCCCTTCCTTTTGGGACGTAAAAGATGATTTGGTTATGTGGTCGGAAAATTCGTACTTATTTGCTTATTCCAATGATCGAAAGATTGAAGTCGCGAATTTTATACCAACGGATTATTTGCTAAAAAACAATATTTTGGTTTACCGTAATATTATGGGCGGAGTTAGCGCTCTTGTTGATGGTAAAATTGAGGAAATTACAAATCTTCAAAAAGCGGAGTATGAAATTTATGGAAATTCAGTGTTAGTGAAGCTTTTTAATCAAAGTAACATCGTTTTTCAAAAAGGGCAAAAGTATACTAATTAAGGTCAATGAAACTATTCGGCGCTTTTCTTCTTTCGTTTTTCATTTCACAGTCTTTTTCGCAAGTCCCTCAATTTGATAAATTAGAGCAGCTGTACGACCAGCAACATTTTAAATTGGTCTTCAGAAAATCAAACTTTTTATTGGATAATCCAACATATGATTATTCTCAACTTCCAATTTATTATAAATCGATTAGTAGTTTGCAATTGTATCGCGATGATCGATGGAGAAAAAATCATAGCGCAGCTTTTGATGAGGCGATTGCTACTTTTGAAACGATTAATAGCACAGCAAAAGGTCGGAAATTAATCTTGACTCATCAGGAAGAATTAACGGCGCTTAAATTGGATTTAAATGCTTGGTTAGCCGATTTAACAAGAAGGAATGAGAAGGATTTAGCGTACTTTTTCGCTTTAAAAATTACTTCTTTATTTAATGGAATTGAACTTTCCCCCAAAAATGATTCATACACTTGGCAGCCACCAAGTAGCGAACTACTCGCAAAACGAGTTTCTATGATTGAATTTGCTAGAAAACAGTTAGGTGTACCTTATGTTTGGGCAGGTGAAAGTCCTGATGGTTTTGATTGCAGTGGATTTACTTCTTTTGTTTTAGCTTCTGAAAATATTAAGGTGCCTCGCCGTGCAAAAGATCAGTACGATGCATCCGTAAAAATTAGTTCGGAAAAAGCGCAAATTGGCGATTTAGTTTTCTTTTCAAATGGGGGAGAGGTTACGCATGTTGGGATGCTTGTTTCTGAGCTTGGAAAAGAAAAAATGATGATCCATGCCAGTAGCAGTAAAGGAATTACCTTTGATAAAATTGATGGTTCTGATTATTGGGAAAAGCGAATTTATGGATTTGGTTCCTTTATAAAATAAATCAATTCTTACCTCAAACCTTATATTCTTGGTCAATAATTGGTTTTGGTTCACTCTCCTCGGTAATTATCTTCTTCCCTTTATTGATCATTAGATTGCTAATTATCGAAACTACCAAGGCACAAACTCCAACAATAAGGGTTAATTTATTGGTCAAATCGGATGCGAAAGAAAACGTAATCATTGCGCAGGATAAAAGAAAGAAAATTGACAATACAACAATGGTAAGTTTCCTTATTTTTGAATTAGTATGCCAAATTAATGCACACCAGGATGAATAGAAATTGCTAATAACTGGTAATAATAATAGGTGCCCATACAAGTCTAGCTTATCGGGTAGTTTAACCAATAATATCGCCAATGAAATGTATATGAATATATGGATGGATGACAATAGTTTTACGAAATAATTGAGGTGTAAATAACTGCTCCCAATTATTAATACCGGTCCAATCGAATAAACAAGGAATTTCGGGGCGCTAATGCTGGAAAATGTAATGGATTGGAACAATGAAAGTAATAGTATAAATATGGCGATGATGAAAAGCAAGAACCAAACATTTTTTATAAATCTCTTAAGCATTTTCTCTTCTGTTTTTTTCTGTTAAACAAACAAGCGTCCAAAGCGCCCTCGCGCCAACATTAGCATCCCAATCGTCATTTTCGCCAGGACTGACTTCATTTAAATCAAAACCAATAATTTTTTTACCTGTATCTATTAACTTGAAAAACAGATAACTAATTTGTTCTAGCTCAAATCCTCCTGGAACTGGGGTGCCTGTGTTTGGACATAAGGCTGGGATTAATCCATCAATATCGAAAGATATATAGATGTTTTGTGGTAATGCATTACAAATCTCCGCCGCTTGTTGTTCCCACGTTTTGCCTGAAAATGTAGCTTCTTTTAAATCCCAATCATAAAATGTGTGTATTCTCGGGTCATTTTTGGATAAAAGCACCTCCGTTTCTGAAATATCTCGAATCCCAACTTGTACTAATTTTGATAAATTAGCACAGTTTTTTAAGGCATTGAACATGATGCTGGCATGTGATTGCTCAAATCCTTCGTAGGCATCCCGAAGATCTGCATGGGCATCTATTTGTAGAATCCCAAAATCTGAATAGTTCTCGTTTAGTGCCTCAAGCAATCCTAATGGTGTAGAATGTTCTCCGCCAAGCACAGCAACAATTTTCCCTTGATTTAATAGTTGGGTAGACCGCTCTCGTAAGTTATCTTTTAACGCTGCATGGGCTTTATTAATATAGGTCAATTCTTCCTTGTACTTATCTTGCGCTTTCACTTCACCTTCACTTTCTAAAAGTGCTAAATAGTGATTGCTCATCTCACAACATGTGGTATTTATTTCTTGCCACTCGGATGAAATGGGGGACATAAATACTTTTGTATCGTAAGCACGGTCCAATTGCGGATGAAAAAAATCTAATTGAGTAGAGGCTGTTAATATTGCTTCCGGTCCTTTACAGGTTCCTTTCTTGTAGGAGGCAGTAGCATCCCATGGAATGGGTATTATTACCAAAGAAGCTTCCTCTTCTGTGCATGGAAACCCAAAAATATTGCCGTTGGAAATGCCAACGCCATTAGGATCAAATGTTGTCATTTTTTTGAATAAGCATTAATAGCATTTCTTACTGAACCGAATTCTTTCAACAGATCGCCTGCTTCTTCATACGAAATATTCAAGCCTTCTTGTATCATTAGGGTTCCTCGGTCAACTAGTTTATGATTGCTTAATTGCATGTCTACCATTTTATTTCCTTTCACACGTCCTAATCGGATCATTAGACAAGTGGAGATCATGTTTAATACTAATTTTTGCGCAGTGCCGGATTTCATGCGGGTACTACCAGTCACAAATTCAGGACCTACAATGGGTGTAATGGGAAATTGAACGCAACTTGAAAGTGCAGCGCCTGGGTTGCAACAAATACCCGCGGTTAAAAGTCCGTGTTTATTCGCTTCTTCGATGGCGCCTATCACGTAAGGTGTGCTACCGGATGCGGCAATTCCAACGAGCGTATCCAAGGGTGTAATGTTATAGGCTTTTAGGTCTTCCCAACCTTGATTTTTATCGTCCTCAGCAAATTCTACTGCTTTACGAATGGCTTTATCTCCCCCTGCAATAAGACCCACTACAATTCCATGGTCTATTCCAAAGGTTGGTGGACATTCACTTGCATCGACAATACCTAATCTTCCACTTGTCCCAGCTCCAATATAAAACAGGCGTCCGTTTTGTTGCATTCGGATGATGCAGGCTTCAATAAATGCTTCAATATGAGGAATTTCTTTTGCAACTGCCAACGCTACTACTTGATCTTCTTTGTTAATATTGCTCAACAATTCAAGCGTCGATAATTTTTCGAGGTCATTGTAATTGGAACTTGTTTCCGTAATCCGTTTCATATCAAGTATGCTTTAGCATCTGTTTCATTTAATTCAATTTCAATACGGTCTTTTAAAGTGGTGGAAAGTCCAAGACCAAAATAATCCGCTTTTATAGGATAACGACGGTGTGTCCGATCTACTAAAACTACTGTCTTGATTGATTTAGTGGGTTGCTCTAAGAATTTCATTAAAGCGTATTGTAAGGTTTTACCAGAATTAATAACGTCATCCACTAAGATGATAAAACCATATTTTAATTTCGCCTCATCCATGCTTAATTTAATCCCTTTAGACCAGGGCTCTTCTTTGTCTATTTCGATTTCAAATACTTCCACATTTAAGGAAGAATTTTGCATGATGATTTTGCTTAGTTCTTTAGCTAAGTGATAGCCATTGCCAATAATACCGCCAATGAATATATTATTTTCCTCCGAACAATTTTCAATGATTTGATGACCTAAACGAATCGTTTTTTGTTGAATCTGTTGATGATTAAGGATCACTTGCATATCGCAGAATTATTTAAGCAAAGATACAAGTTCAGAATGAATTATGTCTATGTACTTTGCGATTCTATATTTTTTTAGCAAAATCATTATTGGCTTCAGTATTCTCTAATTATTGATTACTTTCGTTTCATGTCAGCATGGAGAGATTCATATCAAATTATAAAACACGCTTCTTTTCTAAAAATATGGAATATATGCCTGCTGAAAACAAGTTATCTTCTCAGTAGAGTATTTAAAAAACCAATTGTTTTTGGTTTTCCATTTTCCTTAAGCATTGAGCCCACCACTGCTTGTAACCTAGCTTGTCCTGAATGCCCTAGTGGTTTGAAGCAGTTTTCGAGACCTACAGGAAAATTAGATTTAAATGTGCACAAGCAAATGCTTGAACAAGTAAAATCGTCCGTTTTTTATATTAATTATTATTTTCAAGGGGAACCTTTTTTGCATCCTCAATTTTTGGATTTGGTACGAGATGCGAAGCTCGCAAAAATATATACCGCAACATCTACGAATGCTCATTTCATTGATAAAGCGAAAGCTTTAGAGATTATTGATTCCGGTCTGGATCGATTGATTATTTCTGTGGATGGAATCACGCAGGCGACGTATGAGCAATACCGTGTGAATGGCAGTTTATCTAAAGTATTGGAAGCTTCTGCCTTTTTAGTGGCTGCAAAAAAGGAACGGAGGTCAGCAACGCCTTTTCTGATTTTTCAATTTTTAGCGGTTAAGCCAAATGAAGCTGAAATCCCTGCAGTTTTTACGCTAGCAAAAGAAATAGGGATTGATGAGGTCCGAATTAAAACAGCGCAATTATACGATTTTAAAAACGGAAATAGTTTGATGCCTGAACAAGAAGAGTATGCACGTTATGCCAAGCAATCCGATGGGACCTATAAATTAAAAGGTCGTCAGGGAAATCATTGTTGGCGTATGTGGTCCGGAAGTGTCTTAACCTGGGACGGAAAAGTAGTTCCTTGTTGTTTTGACAAAGATGCGTCGCATGTTCTTGGTAACATGAAAGAAAAATCCTTTGATAAAATATGGAAATCTAAGGCCTATAAACAGTTTAGATTTTCCATTCTAAAAAATCGTCAGGAAATCGACATTTGTAAAAATTGCTCTGAAGGAACAAAGGTTTGGTCGTAAGGCAAACTAGTCATTCTACTAGAGTTATATTGAGAATGAGCTTAATGAGCAAAAAAAATCCCGATTGCCTTGAGCAACCGGGATGGAAGATTTACAAATAGAGGGCTTATCGCTTAATGAATTGTTGGTTCGCTCCGTTTACGTTTAGTAAATAAATACCTTGGTTTAACATGGTAATATCTAAGTTTGTTGCATTCGATTCGATGAGTAACTTACCTGAAAAGTCGTAAACTCGCTTTATTCCTTCAGCCGAAACGTTTAAATAATCCACGGCTGGGTTTGGATAAATACTAACAGTATTTTCTATTGCTGAAATTCCTGCAGACGAACGTACATCAAACACAATCGTTCCTGGTGAAATCCCCACGTTAAAGTTCGATAGTTCGATATTGTTTGCATCGAAAATATGCACTTTTCCAAAAGAGAAAAAATCAGTTTCACTGGTGTATAGCTGACCACTAACAGGCTCTTGTGCTAGTTCATAGTAATTTAGTGTATGGCCTGCTACTGGTCCACTACTGTTCATTACATTAATATCAAATTCATTTAGAATAGTTTCCATCGAAATTTGATAGACCAATTTATCGTCTCTCAGCGCTGAGGTTCCGCATCCTGTTCCTACTGATTGTAAATTAAAGGTAGAATTACTCGTTCCATCTAAGGCGACTTTTGAAATAGATGCCCCAGACCAATCTTTATTATTTACAGTGTATAAGAAAGCGCCAGATTTCAATAGGTTGTCTGGATTTTTCCCGTCTATTCCAAGATCTACTTCATTCCCGTAACTTAGGTTGTTTAAATTCAATTTACCAATTATACCTTTCTCATTCCCCCATTCGTAGCCATTGTTAACTGCAATGTAAGCCGATGAACCATCAATTAGAATGTTTTGTGTAGCCCATTTTGGACCTTGCACTGTATCTATTGCTTGAATTAACGAAAGCGTGCTAGCATCGTAAATATGTAGATAGGAATCAAAACTAACAAGGTATTCACCTCGTGTTGCTACTAATTTATTTTGGTAGATTCCTAAGTTACGCACCCCGGGACAAACTACTGATGCCACCTCTTGGTGCGTATTCAAATCCATTTTGAAAATTTTTGTGTCAGCAGCAACATAATAGAAATTTCCATCGATGATGAGGTCTGATGCAAAGCGCATTCCTTCTAAGGTGTCAACTACTTGATACGTTTGATTCGCCGGATTATAACTACCAATGGTAACTGGTTCAACGATCGCATTTGTTGCGTAATCAAAATAGCCCTCATTGATAATGATTGCTTGATGCACATAGTTTTGCGCTTGTACAAGCGCTGTTAGACTTAAGCTAATGGTAAGTAGTACTTTTTTCATACGTTCGGTTTTTTTAACGATTAATAAATAATAGTTTGAAGAAGAAAAAAGATAGGGCAGGGCATGGGTGCAAAAATCCCATATCCGAGTCCAACTTTAATCTGAAGTCTTCACTCCGCTCATGGCAAGTCTTCTGGCTCACACTAAGTTCGAATCGCCTTCCCGTATAAACAGTGGACAATGATTCGTTTTTAAAGTGCTTACAGCTGCAGTTACAGCTCCGGATTTGCACCGGATTCCTTATTAAACTCTTATTCAGAGAACCAAAGAACGATGTAAATGTAATAAAAATTTGCTAATATAGATTTCGTCTCTTATATTTCTTTTTCATAGAATGGATACGAGCTTCAATAAGGTGTTTTTTTTTTGGTCTAATTTGATTTATTTGGCTATCTTCACGACTAACTTAAAATAAACTAATTATGAAATTTGGAATCAAACATCAAGAAACCTATTCGCGTGGCGAATTAATCTTAAGAACCTTTTTTGGCGTATTTTATATGGCCTTACCACATCTTTTTATATTAATATTTTTACAATTATGGTCAGCCATCCTTAATTTTATTACATTTTGGGTTATCTTATTCACGGGCCAATTCCCAGAAGGCATGTTTAAATTTCAATTGAATTTAAGAAAATGGAACCTGCGACTTCAGGCTAGGTTGATGAATTTATCAGATGGATATCCTGCGTTTGGATTAGAGAGTGAGGATGAAAACATCATAATTGAAATAGAAAGACCTATTGCATCCAATAGAGTGTCTGTACTATTGAGACTAATTTTCGGATTTTTCTACGTGTTAATTCCACATGTATTTTGCTTGTATTTTATGATGATTGGAATGTCATTTCTACAATTCATTGCTTTTTGGGTGGTTTTATTTACTGGAAAATTTCCTGTTGGTATGCATACTTTCATAATAGGAGTTTTGCGTTGGCAATTTAGATTAGATGCATTTATGTCTTTCATGACGGATACCTATCCTCCATTTTCAACAAAAGGGGATGAAGCTGATTTCGGACTCTCTTCAACTCCAAGTAATGCCGCTTTGGAAAGTTAGAATGAACTTTACACTTGAAAGGGCTGTCAGTTTTCTGATGGCCCTTTTTTGTTTTATTCGTCTTTTTCATTGAAGCCCCTTCCTTTTTTTAATTAAATAACTGTTAATCTAATAATTAATTTTTTAATTGTCAACAATATAATTATTACCTAAAGCTAGTAGAATTAGGCATTGTATGCTTAATGTAACGATTATTGTTTAAAACTTACTCTTTGTAAATAATTGATTTATAATAAAATAGCTATATTTATAACCTAACTTAATAATTATTTAATCTTAACTTAATCTTAATTTTATGGAAAAGAATTTACCTTTTGTAAGTGTTGCAATTGTTGACAAAACTTACAACGATCGAGTGCTCCCTTTTTTAGGAAAAATTGACAATGGCAATTTATTTAAATGGTTTGTGGTTGCCCTATGGAGACTGCTGTCTTATGGCGTTTTACTAGGCGGAATTGTTATAACGATTATTAGTTTATTCGGTGATTCAGGCTATTTTAAAGTAGGATTTGCCAGCGGAATGACTGGTGCCGAAAAAGCAGGTTCTGCAGTTGGTTTGTTGATTGGCTTTGTGGCAAGTATTTGCCTTGCATGGGGATTATACAGTTTGATTAAAAAAAGAACTGATGAACTTGAAGCGCAGGAATACAAAGGGCTGTTAGATTATTTATTTGCAACGGTAAACCCGCGCTCAATTACCTTAGTCGGTGAAATGTTATTTGGAGTCATTTTTTATATCGGCTTTATGCAAGTAATTGCTGCCTTAGTTGGATCATCTGTTTATGCACCCTTAGCCATGGGCGGAATGGGTGAAATGACTGGAATCAATGAAATTGCTCAAACTATTCCGAATGGTGTTTCGCCAGGTAATTATGACATGTTTATGAATGTTTTACTAATGGGATTAACAGGAATTGTGATGTCTTTCATTATTTTAATTGCTTTTTATATCTATAGAGAAGTGTATAATTTTGCCTTAAAAATTATTATTGCATTATTAGCGTTTATTCCAAAATTTGCGATTCCTCTCGCAATTCGAAATAGATCTGAAAATTAATACCTTGTTATCTTACTATTAAAAGCCTCCTTCGGGAGGTTTTTTTATGCAATCACTTTGCGTATTTCAAAACTATAGCTATATTTGCACCCGCTATTCATATGAGTTGAGTGGCTACATAAAAATTATTTAATCAAATATTGGCATGTATTTAAACCCAGAAGTAAAAAAAGGAATCTTCGCAAAACATGGTGGGACAGAAACAAACACCGGTTCAACAGAAGGTCAAGTGGCATTGTTCACTTATCGTATTAGTCATTTGACAGAGCATTTGAAGAAAAATCGTAAGGATTTTGGAACGCAGCGCTCTCTTCAATTATTAGTAGGGAAAAGAAGAAGTTTATTAGATTACTTAAAAAGTAAAGATATAGAGAAATACCGCGCTTTAGTGAAAGAATTAGGACTACGTCGTTAATTCATAACAAAACGCAAAATTTATTGGAGGGGACATTCGGCATAAGTCGTATGTCCTTTTTTTGTGTAATAACCAAGTAAATAAATAAAAATGAATATAGGAATTAGAAAGTCAATGGTCACCGGTGGTAAAACAATCAGCGTTGAGACCGGTAAATTGGCAAAACAATCGGATGGTGCTGTTGTCGTTCGTATGGGAGACACCATGTTGTTGGCAACTATCGTTTCTTCTCAAGAAGCAAAAGAAGGGGTAGATTTCCTTCCATTAACAGTTGATTACCGTGAAAAATATTCGGCAGCAGGACGTTTTCCTGGTGGATTTTTCCGAAGAGAAGCAAGACCATCTGAAACAGAAATTTTAGTGATGCGTTTAGTGGATCGCGCTTTACGACCACTTTTTCCAGATGATTACCACGCTGAAGTTCAGTTAATGATTCAATTATTGTCATATGATGGTATCAATAATCCGGATGCTTTATGTGGATTTGCTGCCTCTGCTGCTATCGCTGTTTCTGACATCCCATTCAATGGCCCAATGTCTGAAGTGCGAGTTGGTCGTGTTGATGGTGAATATATATTAAATCCAACAATGGCTGAAATGGCTCTTTCGGATATTGATATCGTTATCGCAGGTACCATGAAAGACATCAACATGTTGGAAGGTGAAATGCAAGAGATTTCTGAAGATGAATTAATCGAGGTGTTCAAAATTGCTCACGTGGCCATTAAAGAACAATGTCAATTTCAATTGGATCTAGCTGCTGAAATTCCAACTTCACATCCTAAGCGTACTTATTCGCATGAATCTCACGACGAAGCGGTTAAAGCAAAGGTGTATGAATTAGCTATGGAAAAATGTAAAGATGTAGCGAGAATGGGCTTGGCGAATAAGGCAAAAAGAACAGAATTGTTTGATGCTATTAAGTCGGAAGTTAAAGCAAGTTATTCTGATGAAGAATTAGCCGTAATTGGTAAATTCATTTCTCCTTATTTTTCTGAAGTTAAAAAGAAAGCGGTTCGTTGGGTAATGTTAAACGATCGTAAGCGCTTGGATGGTCGTCAGTTTGATGAAATTCGTCCTATCTGGGCTGAGGTAGATTATTTACCAATGGTTCACGGTTCTGCTGTATTTACTAGAGGAGAAACTCAATCATTAACTACCTTAACCTTAGGTGGAAAAATGGATGAGCAATTAATTGACGGTGCTACCTTTAAAGGAACAGAGCGTTTTATGTTGCATTACAATTTTCCACCGTTTTCAACGGGTGAAGCGAAACCACTAAGAGGAACTTCTCGTCGTGAAATTGGACATGGTAACTTGGCTTTACGTGCGCTTAAGCCGGTTCTTCCAGATGATAATCCTTACACAATTCGAATCGTTTCGGATATCTTAGAATCCAATGGTTCGTCTTCTATGGCAACTGTTTGTGCCGGAACTTTAGCATTAATGGATGGTGGAATCCAAATCAAAGCACCAGTTTCTGGTATTGCAATGGGTTTAATTACGGATGAAGGTAAATTTGCTATTCTTTCTGACATATTAGGTGATGAAGATCATTTAGGTGATATGGATTTCAAAGTGACGGGTACTGAGAAAGGTATCACCGCTTGTCAGATGGATATCAAAGTTGATGGTTTACCATACGAAGTGCTTATCCAAGCGTTGGAGCAAGCAAAAGCGGGGAGACTTCATATTCTTGATAAAATTATTGAGACAATGCCAGCGCCTAGAGCAGAATTGAAACCGCAAACACTGCGTGTTGAAATGTTTATCGTGCCAAATGATATGATTGGTGCTATTATCGGACCTGGAGGAAAAATTATTCAAGGTCTTCAAAAAGAAACTAAAACGACTATTACAATCGAAGAATTACCTACAACGGAAGGACGCGTTCAAATTCTTTCAAACAATGCGGAAGATATGAATGAAGCGGTTAGAAGAATTAAATCTATTGCTTTTCCTCCACTAGTTGAAGATGGGGCCACTTACCATGGTAAAATCAAATCTGTAAAGGATTTCGGTTGTTTCGTTGAAATTCTTCCTGGTACTGATGGATTGATCCATATTTCTGAATTCTCTTGGGAGAAAGTAGCGAAAATGGAAGATGTCTGTAAAGAAGGTGACATGATTGATTTCAAAGTTATTGGTAAAGATCCAAAAACTAAGAAATGGAAATTGTCCCGAAAGGTACTTTTAGAAAGACCAGTTAGAGAAGAGGAAGCAACTCAATCTTAGTTTCTCGATTCTTATAAAGTTATCAACAAAGGCGGATTTTATTCGCCTTTTTTAATGTTATCTTCACATTTAAATTCTTGGTTTAGTTAATTTTGCATAAAAAAAAATATTATGAAAAATAGTTTACTTTTATCTTTCTCGTTTCTGTTCTCATTTGCTTTTGGGCAATCTTTCGAACCATTTAATTTTACAGGTGCCGTATCTTCTAATGGTTGGACAATGCACAGTGGGATTTTGGGACAAATGCAAGCCATTACTACTCCTTCGAATGTGGGGAATAGTTTGTATTTTACAAACCTTGCCGCATCTGCGGGCAATCGTACTACACTAGTTGCAGGAAATACAGAAGATGTAAATAAGGCGATAAGTGGTATTACTGGATCAGGGTATTTATCTTTTTTAATTAATGTGCCAAATACAACAGGAATAAGTGCCGCCGGAGATTATTTTACCGGTTTTGGAGCAACTTCAGGTGCTAGTGTGACTGTTATGGGCGCACGAACTTTTATTAAACCAGGACTTACACCCAATACCTTTCAATTAGGAATTTTAAATACGAGTGGTGGAACGGTTACAACAACGTATTCCCCCACTGAATACCCTTGTGGAGTTACTGTATTTGTAGTGGTGAAATTGGTAAGTACTACCAATCCAATTCAAGCTTCTTTATGGATAAATCCAACACCAGGAACTGCTGAACCTGTTGCTACTGTTACCAATTCAATAGGAACTGGCTTATTCGCTACTTTTGGATCAATTTTCATGAGACAAGGTGGTACGGCGGGTACAGGGACAGGATCTCTTGAATTGGATGAATTTCGTTACGGTTCAACGTGGGCATCGGTAACACCTTCTTGTGCCTCACCAACAAGTTATTATGCAGATGTGGATAACGATGGTTTTGGAAATCCTGCCGTCCTCGTTCAAGCATGTTTACCTTTACCTGGTTATGTAACTAATAGTACTGATTGTAACGACAATAATGCAGCAATCAATCCGAATACAATTTGGTATATAGATGCTGATAACGATGGATATGGAAATGTGGCATTGACTACTACCGCTTGTATTCAGCCAATAGGATACGTGGCAAATAGCACGGATTGTAATGATGCGAATCCATTGGTATTTCAAACAAGTACTTGGTACGTTGACGTGGATAATGATGGCTTTGGTAATGCAGCGACATCGATATCTAATTGCGGTCAGCCGCTTGGGTATGTTGCAAACTCTACGGATTGTAACGATAATGCAGCAGCAATAAACCCTAATGCTGCTGAAATATATGATGGAATTGATAATAACTGTAATGGTGTGACCGATGAAGGCTTTACGCTAGTTGCTTATTATTTGGATCAAGACGGAGATGGGGTAGGAGGCTCGACTTTTGTTATGGGTGTTACTTCTCCTGGACCAAATTACACGCTTACCACAGGGGATTGCAATGATAATAATGCACTTATGTTCCCGGGAAATATAGAAGTATGTGACCTTTTGGATAATGATTGTGATTTACTTATCAATGAAGGATTAGTATTCTTAACGTATTATCAAGATAGCGATGGCGATACATATGGAAATCCATCGGTACCCTTAGTTGCGTGTTCAATACCTGTTGGTTATGTTTTGGATAATACAGATTGTAATGACTTAAATGCCGCTATTCATCCAGGCGCCTTTGATATTCCTGGAAATGGAATTGATGAAGATTGTAGCGGACTTGATGCGTCAATTATTCCATTAAACCTGGGTTTATATGAATTTACAGGCGTTTCTGCCTGCCCTGTAATAAGTAACTTAGTAACTACCCAACCTGCTAATGCCTTGTTTTCACCGTTTTCTAACTTAGGGGTTACTTGCTCGCCCACAGCGAATGTATTTAGTGCTTCAGCGTGGAATCAATCCAATACAATTGATTTAAATCAATACAATGAATTTTCTATTGTTGCCGATTCTTGTTTCGGGTTGAATCTTTCTTCCGTAGCTTTCAATCATCGTACAAGTGCTTCTGGTGGAAGCCCTACTTGGATTCTTCGTTCAAGTTTGGATAATTTCTCAACAAATATTGGCTCAGGTTTATCTGGAAATAATGGCAATGTTGTGTTAGATGACACTGTAATCCTTTCTGCAGCATTCGCCAACGTAAATCAGGTTACATTTAGATTTTATTTAACTAACATCGGAGCGGCAGGATCAACATGGAGAGTGGATAATGTAAGTTTATTCGGGAATGTCGTAGCAACGCTACCTCAACTTTATTATGCTGATGTAGATGGTGATGGATTTGGTAATCCTTCCGCTTCCATATTATCTTGTACAGCAGTAGGAAATTATGTTTCCAATAATACGGATTGTAATGACAATGATTCATTAATTAATCCATTAACTCTTTGGTTTGTCGATCTTGATATGGATGGTTTCGGTAATCCTAATAGCTTTGTATCTTCTTGTCTTCAGCCTCCTGGGTCTTCCGCAAACGGCTTGGATTGCGACGATACAAATAACCAGTTGAATTTAGTGGCCATGTACTACGTGGATGCCGATGGAGATGGTTTTGGAGATGATGCAACTGGGGTAGAGCAGTGCGCTCAACCAGCAAATACGGTAACTATTGGTGGTGACTGTAATGATGCGGATTCTACTATTTATCCTGGTGCAACTGAATTATGTGATGGATTCGATAATAACTGTAACGGTGTGAACGATGAAGGATTAATTTTCAATACCTATTTTGTGGATGCCGATAATGACAACTTTGGAACGGGTGCTGGAGAAAGTTTGTGTGAGGATCCAGGTGTTGGTTATGTATTAGTTGGTGGAGATTGTAATGATAATAACGATGCGGTCTTCCCAGGTGCAACTGAAATCCTTGACAATGGAATCGATGAAAATTGCGATGGGGTGGATAATTACTTGAGTTTGGTAGATTTGAATGCAGGGGATGTATTGTTATTCCCAAATCCAACTGCAGGTAGTTTCACACTTGAACTTCCTTTTTCGTTGGAAAATAATAAGCTACTTATTACTGACTTAAACGGTAAAATAGTACTTGAAAACATGTTCAGCGGCTTAAGTATTACAGTAGACGTTTCCTCTTTAATGAATGGATGTTATATCCTTCAAATTGAAGCTCAAAATCGCATAATTACAGAGCGATTAATTATTGCTAAATAGTATTTGTTTTATTGTTTAAAGGCGTAATTTAGTACTGTAATTAATTCTTTAGGTGGCTTGTTATGCCCTTTTATTTAATATCCTAGTATGAAAAAAGTCGTTCTTTTTGTTTTGTGTTTGAATATTTTCCAGTTTGTTATAGCCCAAAATACGTGGCAACAAGAGGTAAATTATAAAATTAATGTTAGTCTAAATGATGTAGACCATATCTTATCAGCTATTGAAAAGATTGAATACATCAACCATTCTCCCGATGAATTAACGAAGATCTATTTCCATCTTTGGCCAAATGCCTACCGTAATTCCAAATCTGCACTGGCGAAACAATTATATGAATCGGGGAATAAAGAATTGTATTATGGTGAGCAAAAAAATAGAGGATGGATTGACTCCTTGGATTTTTTAGTGGATGGTGAAAAGGTAACCTGGAACTATGATAGCGAGCATCCAGATATTTGCTGCATTATTCTAAAGAAGCCGCTTTTGCCTTCTGCTAGCATAAGTATCACTACACCTTTTAAAGTAAAGATTCCTTCTGGGGAGATTTCTAGACTTGGTCACATTGAACAATCGTATCAAATCACACAATGGTATCCAAAACCAGCTGTTTATGATAGCAACGGTTGGAATTTCATGCCTTATTTAAATCAGGGTGAATTTTATTCGGAATACGGTTCTTTTGAAGTGAGCATTACCTTACCCCAAAATTACGTGGTGGGTGCTACCGGTGATTTACAAACACAGTCTGAAAAGGATTTCTTGGATGCGCTAGCAACTAAAACGTTGGCTAATATTCCCTTGATGCTTCAGGAAAAACAAAGCACCGAGGGCACAACTAAATTCCCTGCCTCAAGTCTCGAAAAGAAGACTCTCCTTTATAAGCAGGATAAAGTCCATGATTTTGCTTGGTTTGCTGATAAGCGTTTTGCGGTTTTAAAAGGTGAAGTTGCATTACCAAGTTCATCAAGAAAAGTGACATCGTGGGCAATGTTTGTTCCTCATAATACCTTGTATTGGCAAAACGCGATAGAGTACATTAATGATGGAACCTATTACTATTCGCTTTGGAATGGGGATTATCCTTATAATAATGTTACAGCGATTGATGGCACAATTAGCGCTGGCGGCGGTATGGAATATCCTACGATTACTGTTATTGGTAACACGAGTTCTAAAGAAGAACTGGAAGTGGTAATCGTGCATGAAGTAGGTCATAATTGGTTCTATGGAATTTTAGGCTCCAACGAGCGTATTCATGGATGGATGGATGAAGGGATGAATACCTTGAATGAAATACGCTATGTACAAACCAAATATCCTGACAATACGAGGCTTTCGGACATGGTTTTAAATGGCAAATTTCATTTAAATGACTTAGATCATCATGATCAAGGGGATGTTTTTTATCGAATGGTGGCATCTTTAGCCTTGGATCAGCCGATTGAAACGCACTCCGCTGAGTTCACGTCAACGAATTACGGTGTAATTATGTATCAAAAAACAGGGCTTGTTTTTTATTACTTAAAGGATTATTTAGGAGACAGTATTTTTGATCAAGCCATGCATGTGTATTTTGATAAGTGGAAATTTAAACACCCGCAACCAAAGGATTTACAAGCCGTTTTTGAAAATTTTACACGAAAAGATTTATCTTGGTTTTTTACTGATTTAATTCAAACAACTAATCATATTGATTATAAAATTGCAAGCGTTAGACGTGGTAAAACTGGCTCTGTGGTAAAAGTGAAAAACGTTGGACAAGTAAATGGCCCCATCGAATTAAATGTATTTAAAAACGACTTATTGCTTGAATCGGTATGGTTGGAGCCTGGGAAAGAAGAAATTGGTATTGCCTCAAATCTTTCTGAAATTACACGGATTGTCATTGATGACTCAAAGGATATTCCTGAAGTCAACAGAACAAATAACAATTATTACCCCAATCGATTTTTATTTAAAAAAAGGGAACCGCTTAAATTTGAGTTCGCTTTTGGCGATAATGAAGCAACTAAAAATAGTATTTATTGGTTGCCTGCGATTGGTTGGAATGTCAATGATGGTATGATGTTGGGCTTGGCATTTCATAATCTTGGACTCCCATTGAAACCAACGCAGTATTTTATCGCACCAATGTATTCGTTTAATGGAAAAAAAATGACGGGGATTGCGGAAATTTCACATGCCTTTTTTCCAAGTAATTGTATAAAAATAGCAAAAGTAGGACTGTCGCTTAAATCATTTTCAACTGCTCCTGCTTCCCAATTAAATAATGGACCATCCGGAGAATATTTCGTTGGAATCAATCCATATGTAACATTTAATTTAGGCAAAAATGCTCCTAAATCAATTGGAAGAGCTATAACTTTTAAAGGGATTTTAAACCAATACCGTACCTATTTAAATCCGCTCAATAAAATAGGAGCGATGGCCGAATACAACTACCAAAAAAACAAAACAGATTATAGCTATTCAAATCTTCTTAGGTTCGAGTTTGTCAGTAACACTGATCGAAACGATAATATGCTTCGAGTTTCTACAGCGAGTACTTTTGAATCTAAGTATTTACGTAATAGCATGAATAGATGGGTAAGTGTTCGTGCCTTTGCTGGATACAATATTTTTCAAAATTCGGTGTCTTGGATCAATCAAGAAAAGTATTTTATGTCAATTTCTGGTGCCAGTGGAATACAAGATAATTTCTTGGAAAATTATTATTTTGATCGATTCTCTGCGAATAGTATGCAGCGCGATGAAAATATGGGGGGCTTCAGAAGTAATGCATTATTATATTCAAAATCGTGGATGGCTTCGGTCAATACAACGATACAATTGCCTATTAAACCTAATGTTTTTGTAGGCTTTGTTGATGTTGGCGCAGTTCCTTTAAATGTCTTTGTAAATGCAGGTCTCGGAATTAAATTAGGTAATGTATTGGGAGTGTATTTCCCGCTTTGGCGCACCGCAAATATGGGAGCCAACTTGTATGATAATTACGCGAAGGAAATTCGATTAACATTGAAATTTAACCCGGTAGCGAAACCTCTATTATTTAATAAACTATTAAAATAAAAAGAAATGACTGAATCTAAATTGTCTTTTTCAAAAATATTTTGGCCAAGTTTTGTGGCTGTTGTTATCGCTTCAGGCGTGGCTATGATTTTCTTTTTTCTCGTTTTAGGAGGGATTATCGGTTCAATTAGTGAATTTGGTCCCGCTCCTTTTGCTATAAATGATAATGCGATATTGCATATGAAATTGGATGGGCAAATTCAAGACAAAGGAAATTCAACTTTTGATGCTGGAAGTTTAGATTTTAATCAATCGATAGGATTAGCTAGTTTAATTTATGGCTTGGATAAGGCTAAAAATGATTCTAAAATTAAAGGATTGTTCATTGATATTGATGATGTTCAATGTGGTTTTTCTTCTGCTCAAGCGCTGCGCAAGGCGATAACAGATTTTCAAAAATCAGGAAAATTCGTAGTCGCTTATTTCTCTGGTGAAATGATTTCTCAAAAAGCATATTACATCGGATCGGCTGCAAAGGAAACATATGCTTTCCCAACTTCTGCTTTTCAAATGAACGGCTTAGGGGGTGAAATGATGTTTTTTAAAAATTTATTGGACAAATTAGAAATTGAAGTGGAAATCGTTCGTGGTTCCAATAATGATTTTAAAAGTGCGGTAGAACCTTTCTTTAGAACAAATATGAGCGATTCAAGCCGTGTTCAATCTGAAAGGTTACTTCATTCTATTTGGGAAGATATGTGCATGGAAATGGCAGTCTCTAGAAATATTTCAAGTGAAAATTTTAATGTATTGGCTGATTCTATGAAGGTGACCAGTACGGAAGATGCTTTTAATTATAAATTGATCGATGCACTTAAATACCGCGATGAAGTGATGTCTGATTTTATGAAAAGGATGAAAGTAACTGATATGGCAGATCTATCTTTGTGTAATTTTGAAGATTATTCCCGCAATGCCTTGTTGGATAATCAAGTCTTGATTCAAGCTCAAAATGCAAATGTGGCGGTGATTCTCGCTGAAGGGGATGTTAATCGTGAGGGAGATGGGATTTCGTCTGCTAAAATTTGTAAGTTATTCGAGAAAGTAAGGAATAATCCTGCTATTAAAACGGTGGTTTTTCGTATCAATAGTCCCGGTGGAAGCGCTTTAGCCAGTGAGGAAATTTGGAGGGAAGTAGCCATTACAAACAAAGTAAAAAAGGTCATCGTTTCCATGGGCGACGTAGCAGCTTCTGGTGGTTATTATATAGCAACGCCTGCTGTTCGTATTTTTGCCGAAGCAACCACTATTACGGGTTCAATTGGGGTATTTGGTATGATTCCATATACTGGAAAAATGTTTGAAAATAAACTGGGGATAAACTTTGATAGGGTAGGCACCAATAAACATTCGGTACTTTCCTTAAATCAAAAATTAAGTCCGGAGGAATTGTTGCGTGTGCAAGGAGAAGTGGATAATATCTACAATCAATTTCTTAAAAGGGTAGCAGATGGAAGGAAATTAAGTTTGGAACGCGTTAAACAAATTGCACGAGGTCGCGTATGGACGGGGAAAGATGCGCTTGCTATTGGCTTGGTGGATGAAATTGGGTCCTTGCAAGATGCCATCAATTTTGCGATCAAAAGTTCGAATGTATCAGCTGCAAAAGTTATTTATTACCCACTTATTAAAGAGGATAAATTTGAATCTCTTTTTAAGTTGTTAAAAGATGAAACGGAGGAATCAGAAATGAAAATTAATCTTAATTCTATCCCCGCTGATTTATTGAGTTATTATCAAGAAATAAAGAAGATTGAAGGTCGAATGGGAATTCAAATGCGCTTGCCTTTTGATATTAAATTTGATTAATCTTTTTCTGAATAATTGAATTTTCTTTCAAACTAAGCTCTTCTCGACTACGCTCTATTAGCTTTGGAATGCTCATTTTTCCATGGCTTAAGTAGGAATCAATCTCCGAATTGCTATCTCTTAGTTGAACCACCACAGTAATAAGAGGATTTAGTGAGGCCATTTTAAATATTAAAAGCGTTAAAAAGAAAAACCTCTATGACCTAGCAGATTTCGTTCCTGAATTCAGAACGATTTAAGTTGGTATTTTTTTTTGGAATAAACCTTCTTCACTTTAATGAATCCGCTTCTAATTATTCTTCATCGAATAAAAAATTGTCCAGTTGAAATTACTTATAAATCGAAAGTGTTTTTTCTCCTTTGGAATTAATTCCTGCTCGGAACATTCCGCTTGTATTAAATTGAAAGGTGATGTTTCCTTTTCTATCAACACCTATTAACCCACCTCTTCCACCAATTTGCGTAAGCTCTTTGATGATGACATTCTCAGCTGATTTTCTTAAGGACATTTTAGAAAAATACATATAAGAGTGTACCTGATGGGCTGCTACAATTCTCATAAAATCTTCACCATGTCCGGTGCAAGAAATAGCACAGGTTTTGTTATTTGCATAGGTTCCACTTCCAATTACAGGAGAGTCTCCTATGCGATTGTATCGTTTGTTTGTGATACCACCAGTTGAAGTTCCTGCAGCTAAATTTCCATACACATCGAGAATAACACAGCCAACTGTTCCAAATTTTGAAATGCTTTCCTTTTCTTCAATTTGTCCCTTATCATTGTCAAGACTTGTTTTTGTTGTATCTCTTAGTTTTAACATTTCATTCCATCTTTTTTGATCAAAAAAATAGGAGGTATCAACCAGTTCAATGCCCTTTAATTTTGCAAACTTCTCAGCACCTGCACCATTTAAGAAAACATATTGCGAATCAAGCATAATGGCTTTTGCAAGACTTATTGGATTCTTCACATGTCTAAGATTGGTAACGGCACCACAATGAAGTGTTTTACCATCCATAATCGCAGCATCCATTTCATTTTTCCCTTCATTCGAAAAAACAGATCCTTTCCCAGCATTAAACAAAGGAGAATCTTCTAATTTTCGGATTACTAATTCTACAACATCTACTGCAGTGCCGCCCTTTTGTAACGCATTATATCCGGAGGTAAGAGCTTCATCTAAAACTCCAATATAGGCATTTTCTTGCTCTGGTGTTAAATTCCGTTTTTTAAAATTACCTGCACCACCATGAATAGCAATTGCAATTTTTTTATTCGTATTTAGTATTTGATCAGCGTTTTTTTGAGCAATCAATGTTTTCTGTGAATATATTACAAATATTCCGATGAAAAAGAGAATTTTATTCATGTCTAGAAATTAAAATCTGTATCCATAACCGATACAATAGATAAATAACATTTTTGTATTTTTTGTATTCAATCCTAATTGATGGGTAAAAGCTAAATCTATTCTATGGTGAAGATTAAATTTATAAGAATAACCTACACTGGTTCGGATGAATTGTGTTTTGAATACTGAGTTTAACCTGTAAAATTGCTCAACCGATGTATTGAAAGAGTTTTTTGAATCTAAGGAGTACCTGACAGATAGTTTATTTCTAATAAAATATTTATTAGGTTGGTAAGTATCTAAAAGGTTTGAACCATAAAGTTGGTCTTGAAATCTGGTCCGGAATTGAAAATAAAAAGCACCTAATCCTTTTGATCCTATCAAGTCGAGGTAGAAGCGCTGCAGATTATCATAATTATTATCTAAGTTTCTAAGTTTAATAAACCTATAATTCCCTCCAATTGCAAAATAATTACTCAACTTATATTGTAAGCCAATATCAAGAAAAGAGGACCCTACTTCTTTTACGTTTTGATTAATTGCGGTTTGATTTATTAAATTTAAAGAAAGTCTTTTGTTGAATTTTTTTTCCATACTTACCGTAGTCCAAATTAAAGCATCTTTTTGATTTTGTGCAGTTGCATTAAATCCTAAAAAGAATAGTAAGTTTATTTGAAAAGATCGAATAATAAAACGCTTCATTAATTATATTTTATCATATAGTTCCTAATTTGGATGAGCTCTTCTCTATCATTGTATATCTTTCTTTCTATCAATGAGCCTTTTGAATCATATTTATATAAAATTCTTTTAGTAACAGTCAACCCATTAGGTTTGTATGTAATCTCTTGTGTTTTAAAACCAAAGGAATCGTAGGTAAATCTTGTTATTTCAATCATTTCATTATTCGAATTGAAAACTTGTTCTTCTTTTCGATCATTCATATTATCAAAATCCGTTGCTGTCTTTCGTTTTAGGTTACCCAATTTATCAAATTCACTATGCAATATGATTCTATTTTTTTTATCATATTTAAAGGTTTCATATACTTTAAAAGTAGAATCAGCATTTAATTCTTTCTCTGTAATGATTCTACCCTTGTTATCATATTCGTCTAATGACCATCGTACGAAAGTTTCCTTACCGTCTTTATAATCGAATAGTTTTTGTTCAACATGCCTTATATTTTTTTTACGAATACTGGAGGATGTGTTTTGCGCCATTGTTATGGAACTCACAAATAGCAAAATTAATAGGCAGCTTATATTATTTCGTATCATTTGAAAACATTAAAATCCTCTAATTGTTTTTGCTCTTTTCTCTGCGTAATATCAATTGATTGAATGGCAGCATTTTCGGTAATTGGCAACTGTCCAGAAGTCATGGCCAATGAATCTAACCCATAGGTATAAACAGTATATTTCCCTTCGTAGAGGTACTTGAATTCAAATTCACCTTTATAATTAGTTTTAATCCTTTGACCGTAATTAATATTGTCTCCATAGACTATGTAAACATAGGAGTCGCTAAGATAACCTTCGTTAATCAGTATTGTAAAGGTTGAATTATAGTGTTTGTAATAAATTTTTCCATAAATTCTTGCCTCTCCACCAATTCCTGGTACTTTTCTACAAGATTGAAAAAGAATTAAAGTGAAAATGAAAAAAACAGTATTCAAAAACAATTTATTTTTCATCGTATTAAATTTATGTTTTGTTTTATTATTAAGGTGGACTCCAAATCTGTCGCTGCGATTATTATGAATTTATCATTTTTCATTTCATGAAGCATATTTATAAAATTGGTTTTATTTTCAACTGTTAATCCTTTAAAAGGCTCATCGAATAACATTATTTTTTTATCCATTAAAACTGCTCTACACAAAATAAGTATTTT
>Ga0214919_10001777_pt1 | contig 34758 bp, 40 predicted proteins | sample LL1503_MetaG_FD_177994 | JGI IMG/M metagenome (GOLD analysis project Ga0214919, IMG submission 177994) | Freshwater microbial communities from Lake Lanier, Atlanta, Georgia, United States - LL-1503 | ecosystem: Environmental > Aquatic > Freshwater > Lake | place: USA: Georgia | collected...
ATTTGGGTTTGAAATTATTCCAAACCCAAATAATGTAGGTATTGGATTACCTTTTATAAAAGATAAATTAACATCTGCTTATTCACCTTCAAATTTCTTATATACTAGTACTTATGGAATTGCTCCATCAAATACAACATTAACTGTAAGATATTTAGTAGGTGGAGGAGTTGCCTCAAACGTTAACTCAAATACATTAACTAATTTAAATACTAATAACTCCAAATTTAATAATATAAATTTAAATACCACTACAGCAAATTATATATTTGCTTCATTAGCAGCTACAAACCCAGATGCTGCCTCTGGAGGTAGAGGAGGAGATACAATAGAGGAAATTAGACAAAATACTTTAGCTTTAGTAGCATCTCAACAACGTGCTGTTACAGCAGATGACTATTTAATTAGAGCTCTAAGTATGCCTTCAGATTTCGGTTCAATTTCTAAAGCATATATTGAGCAACCAAAATTAACAGATAATCAAGTATCAACAATTGAAACTTTAAATTTATATACTTTATCTTTAAACTCTCAAGGTCAATTAGGTTATCCCTCTACTGTTTTAAAAAATAATTTAAGAACTTACTTATCTCAAAATAGAATGATAGGTGATAATCTTGAAATTAGAGATGCTTTTATTATCAACATTGGAGTTAATTTTGAAATCATAGTATTACCTGAATATAATAATAATGAGGTACTTTTAGCATGTATAACAGCTCTTCAAACATTTTTTAATATAAATAATTGGCAAATAAATCAACCAATTATGTTGAGGGATTTATATATCTTATTAGACAAAATTAAAGGTGTTCAAACTGTAAAAACTATTTCCATAGAAAATAAAGCAGGAACAACATCAGGTTATTCAGCATACGCATACGACATACCAGGGGCTACACAAAACCAAGTAATTTATCCATCATTAGATCCAAGTATTTTTGAAGTAAAATATCCTAATTTAGATATTAAAGGTAAAGTAGTACCTCTATAATATTTATAATAAAATGGCTGTTTATAAAATATTTCCTTACAAGGACGCTACCCTATACTCATATTATCCCTCAATGAACGCAGGGATAGATGCTATCAGTGAAATTTTTAATACAATAACTCTAGAAGGAACCCCAGACATATCTAGATTTTTAATGCAATTTCCAACAGAAGAAATTGTAGACATAATAGATAACAAGATCAGTGGTTCAAGTTGGAATGTGTATTTAAAATCATTTGTAGCAACCGCTCAAGGTATTTCAACAGATTACACTTTAGAAATATATCCTGTTGCTCAAGATTGGAATAATGGTACTGGAGAATTTTTAGATATGCCTCAAACTACAGATGGAGTATCTTGGGGATTCTCAAACTATTCTGGTTCGGGGTTATGGAGTGGAAGTGGAAGTATAGGAACTAATTTATTTACCAGTTCATATAATCCATCATATTCTACTCAAGGTGGAGGAAATTGGTTTTATTCCGGTTCAGGAGTATCTTCATATCGTGTAACTCAATCATTTGATTTAAGAAGTAATAAAGATTTATTAGTTGAAGTTAAAAATATAATTAATAAATGGTATAGTGGATCCTTACCTAATTATGGATTTATCACTAAATGGGATGATGCTATTGAATTTAATCCTTCTTTATATGTTCAACCTATATTAAAATATTATAGTGTTGACACTAATACAATTTATCCTCCACAATTAGAATTTAGATGGGATGATTACTCAACTGTATTAACAGGTTCTTTAAGTGGAAGTATTGTAACAACCTCTAATATTAAAATAGCTATAAACGAGAATCCGGGAACATTTTACCCAACAAGTATTAATAGATTTAGAGTAAATTTAAGTCCTTTATACCCACCTAGAACGTGGCAAACAACATCATATTTTACTGATTTATATTTCTTGCCTACTTCTTCATATTATGCTATAAAAGACTTGGATACCAACGAAATTATTATTAACTTTGATGATCAATATACTAAAATTAGTTCGGATTCAAATAGTAATTACTTTGATATTTATATGAGTGGATTAGAACCTGAAAGATATTACGCTATATTGATAAAAACAACTATAAATGGTTCAACACTTATTTACGATGATCAATATTATTTTAAAGTAATTAACGGATGAGTGAAAATATAATATTTAACAAACAAGTATATAATAAAAATGATTATCAAAAAATAATTGATACTTCATTCACTCAGTTAGGTGTTCAAACTATCCAACAACAGTTAAACACTCAACCTAATGTTGAAGAATTTTTTAATTTATACAATGAACTATTTTATAACATTCCTGAATTAGGTAGTACTAATTCACATGAATATTTAATAAAAACAAGTAGTGAATATATTGGTTTTGAAGCAAATAATGAGGAAATAGCAGCATTACAAGCAGAAATAGCTCAATTAAGAATAGAGTTATTAGACTCTCAAAAACAAGTAATTTCATTACAAACAGGAACAACAATATAATGGCCGCAGAAATTATCCAAGTAAGTACTCAAGATTTAACTACCCAAGAATACACGGGTCAAGATACTAATTTAATATCTACATTTGATGTTAATACTTCTTTATCATCAAGTAGTTATATTGAATATTTTATATATGACTTAAATCAAAATCTTATACAATCTGACTATAATTTTTCTCAATATAGTGTTCAAAATGATGGTCAATCTGCTGGAAATAATAATTTATCTCAAATTATAATATCTCCTGAGGAGACTCTCATTAATAATGGATTTGATCAAGGTTCATATATTACATACTTTAACTTCTTAAACAAAAACATAGGTTCAGATATTGAACAACTATATATTACTGAAATATCAGCTGACAGAACAGAGATCAGATTAGATAGTATGGTTCTTTCTGATATGGACATTGTTGAAAAAACAAATGAATTTGTTCAATATAGAGAAACAAGTGAATATTTTGTTGATTTTTATTTAAATTTTGGAGATAATCAATTATTAATAGCAAATAATATTGCTTTAGATTCTCAAGATCCAAATAATCATACAATACTAGTTAAATTGTATGAACCACTCCCAGAAGGATTTGATGTAAATTCTACTTTATGGGTTGTTACCTCTATTGAGGAATCAATAGCATATCAAGTAAATTTTGAAAATACACCTATTGTAATCCAAGATACAACATCTATTCAAGGTCCTAATTTTAATTTAGGTATAAAAGATCAAGTTAATAATTCAACATTGAATATGTCATATGTTGATTTAATTACTACATCTTTAACTAGCTCTACAAATCAATTAAATAGTCTTTTAGAGGAAAGAGAAATAGATATTAATATAGATTATACTAATTTTCCAGATTTTATACACTTTAGTTCTGCTCAAACTCGTCTTGAAAACTTTTACTATAAAGCTAGCCTAATTGAAGAATATTCATCCTCCATAGCTACTATAAATTCTCAAATTACAGGATCAACGTCCTCATCTATTTCAGTTAGTGGAAGTATAGCATTATATGAATCTAAAATAAACAATATTATAACTAATTTTGATGGTTATGATTATTATTTATATTACTATAGTGGATCTTGGGCTTGGCCTAAAATAACAAATGAACCTCCATACCTATTAGCCTCTACTGGTAGTGCTGCTGTTTTAAACTGGTTTGGTAGTACAAATGAATATAATTTATCATTATATGGAGGTATAATTTTATCTGCTTCTCTATTTGATAACACTAATAAAGATAACCTTTTATTTTCAATCCCAGAATATTTAAGAGAGGATTCAGCAAATCAACCATATGAGTTATTCATTGATATGGTAGCTCAACATTTTGATAATATTTGGATTTACTATAAAGATATAACAAACAAATATACAGCAGATAATAGGTTAGAAGCAGGTATTTCAAAAGATATAGTAGCGGATGCTATTAGAGATTTTGGTATTAAATTATATCAAAATAATTTTTCAAATAATGACTTATTTACAGCATTTTTAGGTTTAACACCTGATGGTGCTTTATTTCCTTTTCCTAATATAACTTCTTCTCTTCCAACTCCTAGTGGGTATGAATATATTAACACTTTTATCTCAGCATCAGACGATTATATACCGTTAGATGATGTGAATAAATCGCTATATAAACGCATTTACCATAATTTACCATACCTACTTAAATCAAAAGGAACAATACCTGGATTGCGCGCATTAATCACCTCATATGGTATTCCTAATACTATATTAAGAATTAATGAATTTGGAGGTAAAGATAAAGTAAACTCAAATGACTGGGATTATTGGCAAGAAGAATTTAATTATTCTTATTATTCTCCTGGAAATAATTTTATAACTATTCCTTTCCCTGTAAATAATCCTTGGGGAAGTGATGTGTCAAATATTGAATTTAGATTTAAAACAGATGGATTACCTCAAACAAACATCCCATATTCTCAAAGTTTAATCCAAACCAATATAAATTTTAACCTAACATTAACATATACCAGCTCAGGATACACTAGTGGGTCATACTCAGGTTCTATTCCTGATCCATATAATGAATATGCTACATTAACTTTTTATCCTATATCTGGCTCTTTTAATCAAACCTGTAGTATTTATTTACCATTTTTTAATGGAGATTGGTGGTCAGTAATGATTAACAAAACAAAAATACAAGATACTACTGGGAGTTTTTCTTTATATGCTGCTAATAAAATATATGAGGGAGGTAATAATGGAACCCAAATTGGTTTTTTTGCTTCTTCATCTTTACCTCCTATTTCTCTTACATCATGGATTACAACCCCACGTATAAACTTTGGTAGATCATCCAATATAAATGGAAATACATATAATTCATTTTCCGGTTCATTTCAAGAAATAAGATATTATGATACACCTTTAAGTGAAAGTATATTTAAAGATTATGTAATGAACCCATATTCTATTGAGGGAAATACTCTAAATTCATCCCCAAATGAATTAATTTTTAGATTACCATTAGGAGGAGAATTATACACTGGTTCTAAATCAGTTCATCCAAAAGTAACGGGTTCATGGGTTATTACTAGTTCATTTCCCACTAATAGTTCATGTTCATTTAATTCAATTCCTACATTTTTACCTAATACAGAATATTTCTTTTATGATCAACCAGTAGTAGGTATTCAAAATTCAGTAAGTGATAAAATTAGATTAGAAGATAATGTTTTACCTTCTGGAGATACTTTATCTGCTTTTAGATATATCTCTCAAAATACAGAAGCAAGTTCTTCATATACAGCAAATACAAATTTACTTGAGGTAGCATTTTCACCACAAGATGAAATAAATGATGATATATCATCTCAAATAGGATATTTTAACATAGGTGATTATATAGGTGACCCTGCATTTAGATCTTCTAGATTAACTTCATACCCAGATTTAGATGTTTTAAGAGATGACTATTTTGAAAAGTATACTAAAAATTATGATTTAAGTGATTTTATTCGTTTAATTAAATTTTTCGATAATTCATTATTTAAAATGATAAAAGATTTTGTACCTGCACGTACAAGTCTTGCCTCTGGTATTGTTATTAAACAACATTACCTTGAAAGAAATAGATACCCTGAACCACAAACTTCTTGGGAAGATTTAGATTTAGAAGGTACAGTTCAACCTCAATGGAATGATTATAATCCTGGAACTGTAGAGAATTTTGGAGGTGGAACAGGAGGTTCATTTGAAATGTATAATTACATCGCGAATACGTCTCAAAGTTGGAACGAAACATATACTACCCCATCAGGTTCAGTGACTGTGGTGCATTCATCTCAAGATGAGTTTTACAACGGTGAATTTAGCGGCTCATTAATAGTAGTTACAACACAAAGTTTAGCTCAAGCTTATCCTTTAAATTTACAAGAATTTGACTATACACCTATTGTTTATTCTAATGCATCGTATGGTTTAAATAATTCATCCTCATTTACTCAAGAACAATTTTTAAATTCAAACACTGTTCCACAACAAGGAGAAATATTAATGTTAGCTCCATGGACAATAGTAGGTTTTTATGTTACGGGTCGTGCTGCAACTGGAGAATCTTTTGTTAAAATAAATAAATTTGATAATAATGGAGTAGATAATACTGTACCTTTAGGACAAGTAAATAATCTTCGTATTAAATACGATGCAGACTCTACTTTTACTCAAATTAATGTTTTAACTATTTCTGAATTTCCATCTTATTATTTATATAAAGTTTCTAACCATGCTAGAACAGATAATTATGTTTTAGATTATAAAGTAACAGCTTCATTATCTACTACTTTAAACATTCCTAATGGAAATACTCCCCAAGTTATATTTAATACTACAACATATAACCCTAACAGTTTCTATAACACAACCACTGGAAGATATTCAGTAAATAATATACCAAATACAGGATTAACCTTTACATTATCTGGAACTGCTTCAGCTGTTACTACAGATGCTGAAATGGTTTTACTCCTAATAGCTACAGGATCAGCAATTACTACTCAAACTATAGATAATTCTTCAGCTTATTACATTAATGTAGGTACTCCTGTTAACTTTACTTGGACAGGCTCTTATAATACTTTTAGCCCGTGGTTTCTTCCTTTCTACGGAGTTGTGGATCAATTAGGATCTGGAAAGAGTGCAATTATTCGAATTAATAATAATAATGATTATTATACTGGAGGATTATCAATCACTGGATTAAGATTAACTATTAATCAAATAGTAGCTTCATCATCTGCTGAATTTGATCCTATAATTTTTGAACCAAATATTACAACTCCCCATTATTATAATAGTGATTACAATCCCCTTATAAACAATGCTGTAGATATTAGACAAAATAATTTATATCAAGATATAGATTATAGTCAAGGTTCTTTAGTACCTGTAAATTTTCAACAATTGCTTACAGGAAGTGCTACTTTAGCAACTGTTCAAGATTCTAACTATACCTCAGCTCGTCATATAATTCCAAGATATGAAGGTTCAAAATCAACATCTCAACAACTAAATACATGGACAGATGGTGATACCGGGACTTATGGTAAATTACCAACTATAGAATCAAACAAAGTTTGGGTAGCATATTGCGAAACAGTAGGAGGATATGCCCCTGAAAGAATGAACGCATCTGGTGTCATAATTAAATATTTGATTAATCAAGATGGAAATGTTGCCCTCCCAAATACCTCAGAAAATTCATTATCTACAACCCAAGGTACTTTTCAAACAGGAGAAAGATTAACTATATTTGCAAATTCATTAAACTCAGGTCAAACTAATTATAGAAATATTATTAGAGGAGGACAAAGAATAACCCCAGTATTATACACCCAAATAGGACATACACCCGCTAATTGGACTTCATCTCTTAATTTAGTTGATAATAATGCTCAAGATAATATTACAGATATTACAGCTTTATCTAGTATAAATCCTAGATTTGGATATTCACCGGTAGCACAATATATTACTACAACCGAAGAAAATTTAGGAGATACATCAAATACTGGAACTTCATCAAATGATGGTTGGTCTATACTTTATGACCCTAATAATAGAAGAACAGGAGACTATTATTATACTGTCCCATCTTCAGCTATAACTCAAGGTGTTAATCTTATTATAGATACCAATATTCAAATATTCAATTCCGCTCCTGATAATAGAATTGTACAAGTTAAATTAAATCGTCTTAGAGGAGCTACTATAACATCATTACAAACTCAAAATATTTCTTTTAATGCATATGAAGAAAAAGGAGTTTTATTTAATATTACTTTATTTCCCCAAATTGATATCTTAACTAATGATGAATTATATTTTACAGTCCAAAATTTAACTCCAACATCAGGTACCGGTACTGTTCAAGTAACATATCAAAATACTTATTTTAACACCTCACAAAACCCACTACCAAATCCATTTGCATCTGTAACAGTTGCAACTGGTTCTATATGGAATTACCCTACATCTTCTACTTACAACCAAGCTTCATCAAGTAAAGCTGGGGTAATATATATACCTTTAACGGGGTCTGCATTAAATATTTATTATAATGTGGGAGGGGTCCAACAACAAGATATTTCTAGTTCTGGATTTTTTTCTATAGATACAGATTGGTCTGTAAATATAGGAGATGAATTTAGATTTGAGGGAAGAGAGGACAGAGTATTTATGGTTAAAAAAGTATTCCCACCAACCCTTTCTTCTTTAGAAAGAATATCTAATACAGGTTCTTTAGAAATCCACCTAAATAACTCTATACCATCAGCTTCTATTAATTTAGATCATTTCTTAATTCGTAGATATGTTGATGATCCGAGTGCTATAATATTTGAGGGACTTAAACCAACAAATAGTACTGGCCCATACTTAATTAAACCAGAATATGTAACACCTTCATTAAATAAAAATTTAGATTCATTTATTATAGACCTTACGCAGAAAGGTTTGCTTTAACAATATTTATTAGTATAATACATTTATAAAAAAACAAAATGGGATATTTAAATAACCAAGCAGTCACAGTAGACGCAATATTAACAACAAAAGGTAGAGAATTACTAGCTAAAAATGATGGTTCATTTCGAATCACTCAATTTGCTTTAGCAGATGATGAAATTGACTATACATTATATAATCCAACTCATCCTTCTGGATCAGCGTTTTATGGAGAAGCAATTGAAAATTTACCTCTTTTAGAAGCATTTCCTCAAGAAACTCAAATAATGAAATACAAATTAGCTACTTTACCTCGTGGAACGGCTAAACTACCAGTATTAGATTTAGGATACTCAGCTATTTCATTACAACAAGGAGCTTCATTATCAATTACACCTCAAACATTAAACTATTTAGGTAATGCTACAGCATATGAAACAAGTGGATATTCAGCTACTATTTCAGATGTACGTTTAATGAGTACATTTAATGGTGTAGGTGTTAATACAACAGCTGCTTTAACAGCAAACTCAACAACTACTTTAGGAACTAACGTATCAACAACAGTTATAGGTACTCAAATTAATTTAAGAGCAACAACTGTAAATACATTATTTGGTGTTAATACTCAATTATCTGCTACATTAACTGTTGTAGGTTTAGATAGTGGAGCTAGATTAACTATTCCTGTTACAATTAATAGAACAAACTAAAAATTAAAAAATGAGCTTTAAAAGATTAGATACTGAAGATTTTGTAGTAAGTAGTGATTCTATCACTGCAACTCTTTGGTCTACAGATGCCCCAACCTTAACCACATTCTTCACAAACTCCATTCAAGAAGCTGGTTCATCAGGTGACTATTATTTGAGTGTTTATCAAACATCTTCTGCTGAAGCTGTTACTCAATTTGATATAGCTTATTGTAACTCACTAGGTAGTGGAAGTGCTTTATACAATAGTGCTGTTCCTGAAAATTCTCCTACAAAAACACTATATGGTCAATATAGAACTCTAATTTTAGAGGACGAAAATGCTCAATTTACTTTTGGTGTAGGAAATAATATTATTACAGGATCAGATTTCTGGGTAATTAATTTTGAAAGAGCAAGATATAAAGAATCTTTATTCCCGGGTTCTTTAAATTTAACATTATCTGGTTCTGGAGGGAGAATCCAATTAACAGATAACTCAAATGATATTTCTGTAAATACATTTATTGGAGCTTCCCGTGTTTTTCAATTAGTTTCAGGTTCTAACGGGACAGCAATTGCAGGAGGAGGATATGTAACAAATTCAGGTTCATATGGTTTAGTATTTCCTGATTTAGGAGTTGTATTATTAAACCCATATGCTATTTCCCAATCAATTAGAGTATCTCCAAGTAGATCAAATAACTCAGATGGATTTAGTAATAGAAGATTATATACATCTATTAGTGGAGGAGCTAGTTTTACTATAAATTCTCAAGAAACTATTACCTCAGATTACATATTTGTTCGTTCTAGAAATAGTGAATTTAATTATTCAGAAAACCCTTCATTTATTTCTGGTTCAACGGGAGAGGTAATTTACAGTAATTTTATTAATAATCCTCAAACATATGTTACAACAGTTGGATTATATAATGATAGTAACGAGTTATTAGCTGTAGCTAAATTATCTAGACCATTGATTAAAGATTTTACAAAAGAATCTCTTGTAAGAGTAAAACTTGATTTTTAAGAATGAATGAGTATATTCAAACCTTTTATAACCTCGGATGTTATAGTATCACCCTTTAAGGTTAATAAATCTTTTACATTTACTGGTTTAGCATCAGTAACTGGTTCGGGGATTGATATGTTTCTTGGAGTAAATCTAACAGCAAACCCATGGGTATCTGGATCTAACAATACAGGTTATAACTCAAGTCAATCACAATATTTAATATATAAATCTGTAAAAGAATTATATTACTCCAATTTCATTTCAGGATCAAATGGATCACCAGCTAACACTGCCTCTTTTAACCCAGATGGTACTATAACAGGACCCATATATCAACCTAGCTATTATAATTACTTAACAAATACTCTCCCTGCTAATAGATATTTTCCTACACAATCTCAAGCTGATATATCTATGTATTCTATTCCCTCTAATCTATTTGGAGAATATATTCAACCGGGTTCACTTACTATCTATCTTCAAAATAGTTTTAAAATTACAGATGACGGAGAGGGAATATTAAATGTTTCAGGAAGTATCTCAGGTGAAGGATATATAGGAAATATTATTTATGAACATGGAATGGTAATTCTTACCTCCCCAAATTTTATATCCCCTGAATTTGATAATGTTTCAGATTTTACCACCAATACTGTTAATATGTCAATGTCTTTTCAAAGTACTTTAACTGTATTTGAATCACAATATAAATGCACTATTAGAGAAAATGAATTCAATTTTTCTCAAAACCCATCTTTAATATCTGGTAGCTCAAATAGTGGTATCATATCTAGTTTTGCTACAGGTTCATATTTTGATCCATATATTACAACTGTTGGTTTATACAATAATAATAAAGAATTATTAGCAGTGGCTAAATTAGCCCAACCATTACCTGTATCATCAGTAACTGATACTAATATAATGGTAAACTTAGATTTATAAAAATTCTATGCGAAATTGGTTTTCATTAGAACTTAGTGACGATTGTCATGAGTACATTCAAGAATATATATCATTAGAGGATTTTAAAGAAGGAACATTTGGTTTTATTTATGTTACAACCCATATCCCAACCGGAAAAAAATACTTAGGTAAAAAAAGTTTATTTCACACTTTAAATAAAAAACTAGGTAAAAAAGAACTTGCTGAACAACCTATCACTAGAGGTAGAAAATCAACCACTAAAAAAATAGTTAAAGAATCTGACTGGAAAACATATTTTGGATCAGAGGAATTTATCAAACAACAAATCAAAGAAGGAAAACAAGATGAATTCTCTAGAGAAATCCTTATCCAAGTTTCAGATAAAAAACTTCTTACATATTTTGAGTGTAAATATCAATTCAAATACGGTGTACTAGAATCTCAAGATTGGATGAACACAAATATTTTAGGTAAGTTTTTTTCAAAAGATTTTGCTTCTAAAGAATAAGATTGTATATTAATGGTTATGGTAAATGAACTATTAGTAAATTTAGTAAATGGTGTTTTAGGGACTGGAAAAAGAACCGCTCGCGGTAATCAATCTTTCCATTGTCCCTTTTGTAATCACCATAAACCTAAATTAGAGGTTAATTTTACTGAAGATAAAGATGGAAAAAATAGATGGGCATGTTGGGCATGTAATAAAAAAGGACAAACCATTTATAGTCTATTTAAACAGATGGATGTTTCTCCTGAAATTATATCTCAATTAAAACCACTAGTTAAATCAGGTAGTTTTGTAGAAAAAAGCATTACATATAATATTTTAGAACTACCTAAAGAATTTAAAAAATTTGATAATTCGATTATCTCAAAACATGCTTTAAATTACTTAAAGAAAAGAAATATTACTCAAAGTGATATAATCAAGTACGGAATGGGATATTGTGAATATGGTTTATATTCTAAAATGATTGTTATCCCATCATATGATGCCACGGGAAAATTAAATTATTTCACGGCGAGATCATTCGAAAAAGATCCTTACATAAAATACCGCAACCCAGAAACGTCTCGCGACATTATACCGTTTGAGTTGTTTATTAATTGGGATTTACCTATTATATTATGTGAGGGACCATTTGATGCAATGGCTATAAAAAGAAATGTTATTCCATTATTTGGAAAAAACATACAGTCAAGTTTAATGAAAAAAATAGTATCATCTAAAGTACAAAAAATATACATTGCTTTAGACAATGATGCGATAAATAAAGCTCTAGAATTTTGTGAAACTCTTTTAGATGAAGGTAAAGAGGTTTACCTAGTAGAGCTTGAGGGGAAAGACCCAAGTGAAATGGGATTTGAACATTTTACAAAATTAATCCAAAAAACAACTCCATTAACAAACTATAAATTAATGGAGAAAAAATTACAATTAATATGAATGAAACAAAGTACAAAACATCCTATAACAGGATATTAGAAATATCATCTGATGCTCAACAAATTACCCTACCAGATTCTAGATATTATAAACGAAATGGTGAATATTATCCTTCAATTACATATGTTTTAAGTTATTATCCAAAAGGAAAGTTTTTTGAAGATTGGTTAAAAAAAGTAGGATATGCTTCTGAACATATAGTTAAAAAAGCAGGTGAGGATGGTACTAAAGTACATGATATGATTGAATCGTATCTAAACGGGGAAGAATTAAATTTCCTATCTCAAAATGGAAATCCTCAATACTCACCAGAAATATGGCAAATGTTTTTACGTTTCGTTGAATTTTGGGAAGAATATAACCCAACATTAATTGAAGCTGAAGTTCATTTATTTTCAGATGAAGTTAAGGTAGCAGGAACATGTGATATGGTTTGTGAAATAAATGGGGAAACTTGGATTATAGATTTTAAAACATCTAATCACCTTCAAACAACATATGATCTTCAAACAGCCATTTATGGTAAATGTTATGAGGAATGTTTTGGAAAAAAAGCAGATAGATATGGTATTTTATGGTTAAAATCTTCTAAACGTAAAGCCGCAAAAGGTAAAATGCAAGGTAAAGGATGGGAAGTATATGAATCACCTCGTACTCAAGAAGAAAATCTAGATATTTTTATGACTGTTAAAAAACTTTTTGATTTAGAAAATCCATCATTATCTCCATCATTTACTGAATTTAAAACAACAGCTAAACGAAAGATGTAATATGTATAAGCATGATAAATCTGACCCAAGAAAAACCAGCTCATAAATATCCTGAGTTAATCAAATCTTTAACAGAATATATGGTTAATCAAGGTATGAATCTTAGACCATTACCTAAGGTTAAATTCATTAAAGACGATACTGAGAATGCTAATAATTTCTTTGGTAAAACAGCATATTATGACCCTAATAACAGCGTTATAGTGCTTTATACTATGAATCGTCATCCAAAAGATGTTATGCGTTCATTTGCGCATGAGATGATTCACCATATGCAAAATTGTGAAAATAGACTTCAAAACATTTCCACAGATAATACAAATGAGGACAGTTATTTAGAGCAAATAGAAAAAGAAGCACATTCAATGGGAAGTATGACTTTTAGACAGTGGGAAGATTCAATAAAAAATTAACCAAATTAGGATTCAAAAAATGACAAATAACGTTTTAAAAAAACAGTTCGCTGAAAAAGATATTCAACGTATCCGAAATCTTGTAAAAGGTAACAGTAAGGAAAGAATTACTCACGGTGTTGGATATACTAAAGCTACAGAAGATCACATTGAGGGAGATACATGGGAAGAAAGTGGTCGTACTTGGACTATAAAAAACGGTATAAAACAAAATGTTACTAAATTGGATGGTTTTAAAAAAGTATCTGTTCCAATGTTTTGCCCATCCTGCAAACACGTAATGGATAAACAATTGGATTCATTCTATTATAAATCATATGGCTCATGTTTAAATTGCAGAACAGAATTTGAAACTAAACATAAAATAGCAGGAACATGGGATGATTATGTTAAAGATACTTATAATAAAGAAATAGATTTAGTTATACAAGAATATAAAGCTTTTTATAAAGAAAAATTAGAAGAAAGTAATATAGGAACAGTTACAGAAAGTGGTGAGGTAGAAACTTGGATAGGTTCTATTGATAAACAAAGAGCAGAGGATTCACTAAGCGAGGTTATTGATTATTTAGAAAACCTTAAAAAGAAATAACAAATGATCACAGTAATTACAACTGTAACTGTTGCTTTAATCACAGCTATTATTGGACCCATTATAGTAAATTGGGTTAAATTAAAAATGGAAAAAAATTCCTTATCTGCCCCAATGAAGGATGCTTTAGAAACCTCAACTTTAATAGATACTCAACTTGAACAAGTAATGGAAGAATTAGAGTGTGATCGTTTATGGATCGCCCAATTCCATAACGGAGGTTATTTTTACCCAACAGGAAGATCAATCCAGAAATTTTCTATATTTTATGAAAAAGCTACTCCAAACACACCAAATATTCAACAAACATTCCAGAATATCCCTGTGTCTTTATTTCCAAGAGCTTTATCTAAAGTTTACAAGGACAATGAATTAGCTATAGACAATATTGAGGACATGGAAGATACATATGGTTTAGAATATTTTTCTTCTCAATGTAACACTAAATCAATTTGTATGATAGGGCTACATAGTTTAGATAACCATTTAATAGGAGTAATGGGTATATCTTTTGAGGATATTCATCACATAACTAAAGAAGAATGGATATATATCAGACAAAAAGTAGGAGTTATTGGAACATTACTTTCTGAATATTTATACACAACCGCACAAAAAGCAAAATAAGTAATTATATTTAAAAAATAACAATATTTATAATAAAATAAAAACATGGCTGATAATTTTGACATTAAAAAATTCTTAACAGAAAATAAAGTATTTTGGAACCCAAATACAGATATTAAAGAATCTAGCATATTAAATGAAAATAACCTACGTGAAAAAATTCGCGATATGGTTATAGCTGAATTATCTACCCCTGAAGATGAAGAAGAAGACATGTCTGATTACTTCTTTGACATAGATGCCCCAGAGGAGGAATTAGGTGAAGCTAAGAAGAAGAAAAAAGAAGAAGAAGAAGTTGAAGACATTGAAGTAACAGATACTGAAGAATTCATGCCAGAGGATGATATGAGTATGGAAGATACATCTATGCGATTAGATAGTGGTGAAAAAGAAATTATGGATTCTTTAGAAACTGCTTTAGAGTTTGCTAAACAAAAAGGGGATGAAAAGTTAATTGATCAAATTGGAAATACAATTACTTTCTTTACTCGCCAATATATTGTAAAATAAATCAAATCTATAAATAAATAAAATCTATGAACACAATTGAATTAGTTGCAAAAATGACAGAATTACTAGAGGTAATTAAAATTGAAAACGAAAAAACCGCTAAAGCCGCTCATGGACGTGCTCGTAAAGCAGCAAGTGAATTAAAAACTTTAGCAGCAGAATTTAAAAGAACATCTTCAGCAGAAGACAAAGCTTAATTTAAAAATGCTCAACGAAAGAAAACTTACAACAGATGAATTAGCAGCCCGAGAAAAAATAATTCAAGGGATAAAAAAAGATAAACTTGATCTTGTTAAAAAATATGGTTCAGAAGCTGAAAGAGTGATGTATGGTAGAGCAACAAATATAATTAAACAACGAGCTAAAGCATTAAAACAATCTAACGATATGAAAGACGATAAATTAAAAAAAATGATCCAAGATGCTTTAATGAATCCTAAAGAAGCAGACTTAAATAAAGATGGGGAACTTTCATCTTATGAAAAAACAAGAGGAGCTGCTATTGAAAAAGCCATGCAAAAAGAAGATCTAGACTTAGGCCATAAAGATAATGAACCACATATGATTAAAGCTGAACTTGCTCAAATAGGCAAATACGCTATGGAATTATATAAAATGGTTGATCAATTTGAAGGACCTCAAGAAGTGGATTTCCCTGCTTGGTGGCAAGGAAAAATCACCACTGCTAAAAATATGGTATCTTCAGCAAAACATTATCTTGAATTTGAACTTGAAGAGCCAAAAATTGATGCTATGGTTAATGTAGCTTCTCAAGAAGGAGCTATTGATGAAGCAATGGTAGCCACTCTGACTGAAAAAATAATGAAACGTCTTAAAACTGAAATTTAATGACAAGAGAAGATCTTATAGCTCGAATTCGCTCTTTAGCACCGGATGTTGTTCAAAAAAGAACCCGTGCTGAGGAAGTAGCAGTTGAATATGACGAATTAACAAAATTCCCAGAATTGAAACAAATTCTAATTGATTTGTTAACTAATGAATTCGATATGTTTTTATCTTCTATAGATTGGGTTGCTCCCCGTCCTACTACTTTTAGAATCAACTTAAAAAATAACCAAGACTTTTATCTAATGTATGGTAAAAGAAGTTGGATAGCTCAAGTTGAAGGTAAAAAATATTACCTTTTAAATTTACCTGAAGAAGAAAGAGCAGCAGAAGCTATTTCCCGCATATTGCGATATGGTGCTAAAGAAATTGAAAGCGCCCAAACCGATGAAGAATTATCGGCTGAGTTGACTTCCAATGAAACACCAAACGAAGCACCAGAAGAAACACCAGTAGAAGCACCCGTATAAAATGGATACTTTAGAAAAATTTTTACATAGCATAGCTTACAAATTCCCCAAAGGATATCCTGACATGAAAAATGAACAGGATGTTTTAATATTAGAAAATGAATTTAAAAAAATAGGGATAGATTTAAAAGAATTAGAAACTAATAAAAACCATTGGCAAGATAGAGTCAATGAAAGAGGTACAATATTAGATATAATAAATTTTCCTAAAGATTACCCTATATCTAAACAAGAAATAATAGAACAAATTCAAGATGAACTTAATTTAAGAACTGATAGAATATTAAAACTTAAAGAATTTCCTGCTTCTATTACTCATCAAATAGGATATAAATTAATGAAACCTATTTTAATTCATGAAAATGTTAGAATTCCTCTTGAATTAAAAACAGAATATATTAAAAACAAAACAAAAAAAACAAATATAGGGACTTCATATGTAGTTATAATATCTGATAATGTTTTAAGTACATTACTATTATTGATGGATGATGATGATCTTACCATAGAAACTAATATGAAAGATCACCAAAAAAGAGAAGGTTTTACCAAACCCATCAAAATAACTACAAACCCAGAATACGAATTCCTTATAACACCTGAAGCTGAAAATATATTAACATTAATTGATCCACAATCATTACCATATAAATTAAGAACAGATTATAGAAAAGGAGCTGATTTTGAACATGATACTTATGGTAAAGGAACAATAATAAATACATCTGCTGGTAGTGGAGGAAAAGGAGATAGTAGAGGTAAATTAGAATGGGTAGAAGTAGATTTTGGTAAACCATATGTACAAGGAGGTCAACTTAAAAAAACTCGCATAATTAATAATATTTATACTTTACTTTCACCTGATGTAGATATTTAAAAAAATTAGGTTTATTCAAAAATAAGTTATATATTTAAATAAAAACTTTTATGAAAGAAAATGAAAAAGTTATATCATCTGAAATTACCTCAAGAGTAGTGACAGTAAATGATTTACTATCAATATATGATATATCATTAGATAATTGGGAAATTGAAAGACAAATTATAAATACTTGGGAAGTAGGAGCTAAAGGACCAGATAATAAAATTGTTACTACACCTTTATTTCAAGTAAAAGTTTGGTTAAAAACAAAACAATCAACTATATTCAATAATCTTAGAGAGGAATTTATTAATGACATCAAAAAATTATCCCCTAAAATTGAAAAAATTAGTTATAGACAAAATGTAAATAAGGAACCATTACTTTTAGAACTTAATATATTTGATTTACATCTAGGAAAAATCGCTTGGTCTGAAGAAACAAACCATGAATATAATTTAGAAATAGCTAGTGATATCTTTAATAGATGTATTGAAGAATTTATTGATGAAACTTCAAATAAAAATATAGAACGAATTGTTTTCCCTATCGGAAATGATTTTTTCAACTCAGATAAATCATATCCTTTTAATAGTACTACTAAAGGCACTCCTCAAGAAGAAGATGCTAGGTGGCAAAAAACTTTTAGACTAGGACGCCAATTATTAGTAGAAGCTATAAATAAACTTCAACAAATCGCCCCCGTAGATGTTGTTATGGTTCCTGGTAATCATGATTTTGAAAGAAATTTTTATTTAGGTGATTCATTAGAAGGTTGGTTTTACAACAATGAAAATGTAACTGTAGATAATTCTGCAAATCCTAGAAAATATTATAAATATGGCGAGGTATTAATTGGTTATACACATGGTAATGAAGAAAAAGTAACTGATCTACCTTTAATTATGGCTAATGAAAAACCAAATGATTGGGCTCTATCAACATTTAGAGAATTTCATCTAGGACATGAGCATAGAAAAAAAGAAATCAAATTTAAATCTACCGAAGAATATCAAGGTGTAATCATCAGATACTTTAACTCACTTTCAGCCACAGATTCATGGCATCATAAACGAGGTTATGTTGGAGCTAAACGCTCAGCAGAAGCTTTATTATGGGATAAAACTAAAGGTTTAAAAAATAACTTGTACTTTACTATATGAACCCAGTTGATTTAGTAACTCCAAATTTAATAACTCATTGTTCTCAATTTAAAACAATAGTTATTTTAGGATATACTAAAACAGGTAAGGTAACAATAGCTAAAAAATTAGCCCAAGAACTTAACTATCCTTTATTTGAATCTGATCATTATATTAATATTAAAGATAGAGAACAATCTCTGTATAATTTAATAGATCATATACTTCCTTATTACCAATCAAATCAACCTATAATAATTGAAGGTATTTTATGTTTTAGATTACTTCGTAAAGGACTTCAATTAAGTAATTTCTCTCCAGACCTAATTATTAAAACAAAATGTAATGATGAAACTATAAAACATTTTTATAGAATGGATGGTGAAGAATCTAAAATAAATAGAGCATTATCATTTAATAAAGGTTTAAATACAATTTGGGATGAATATAAAGAAATGTTACGTGACAATTTACATAGCAAAATCCCTAAATTTCTTGAATTAGAAACAACATTACCTGAATATTCATATTTTTCTTAATATTTATTGATATATGATCAAATTAATAGATATACTAAAAGAAATAACACAATTTTCTAATTGGAGAATGCCTTCTTTATCTAAACTTAAACAAGAATTCAAGATAGAACAAGAAATAAAAGGTAATGAATTTTGGGAGGATGAAGATGATTTTTTAAACGCTATTAAAAATAGTAAAATTACTACTATTACACCCTCTGAAGACCAAGACATAGACTACCGAAGTGGAACTGAATCATATGAAGAACTCTTAGACTTAATACAAAGCTATAAATCATACCCAGAATTCAGAAATGAAAAAACCCTAAAAGACATATATGATGGGTTCAAAAATAATCAATCTATGGATTATCCTATAGTAATTGAATTCGAAGATGGCTCAAGACGAGTATTTTCTGGGAATACAAGAATGGATATAGCATTTCAATTAGGTATTAACCCAAAAGTATTATTAGTTAAAAGCATATTATGATTAAATTAATAAACATATTAAAAGAAATTACTGAAGGTAAACAAATAGGAGATATATATCACTTCACATCAACAGATGCATTAGCTAGTATGATAAAAGATTTTGGAAATCTTACTTTAGATATCGAAGATGGAAGTGATTCTGCTGGAGGATATTACTCATTTACTCGAAACCCCAACTTAGGAACATTATCAGAAGAAAAACACCATATCAGAATTAAATTAGATGGTGATAAAATGTCAACTAGAAATAAATTTGAACCATATGCTGATATAAAAAATGGAGAAGATTTTTTAAAAGGTGGTTCTCATTTTGAGGCAGAAGAAAGAATTAATTCTAAAGGAAAACCTTTAAATTTAACACCATATGTTGAAGAAATTACTATAATTGATCCTGAATCATTTAAAGATTATTTAGATATGGCTTGGAAAGGTACTAACCAATATGATGCAATATTAAAAGATTATAATCTTGTTTTATCGTGGATTAAAAAAAATAATATCCCTTTAAAACTTATTAGAAAACCATCAGCAGCTGGAGTTAGAGTTAGTCGAACTTAAATATATGTATAAACATGGAACGTTTAAGACAACTTATAAAAGAAGCACTTTCTAACCCACCTAAAAAAGATGATTGCAACTGCGGATGCCACAGTTGCGATAATGTAGGAAATCCTGGTGTGGTATTAAATGAAAGTATAGCTAAACCAATTATACTAACGGAAAATCTGCAATATCATGTGCAGAATAAACTCCCACTCACTGAAAACACATTCCGATATGGCTCTCAATCATTCCTTGATTTATGGTCAGAGGCTCGTTACTTATATGTTCGTGAAATCATTCATGTAAATGAGGATGATAAATCTATTTTAGAGGAAACTAGTTTAGGTGAATATGGAATATATGAAGGCAAGAAAGTACCATTGGACTTACCTATGATAGGAGATGAAGTAACATGCCCTAAGTGTTCTCATTCATGGGAAATCACCCCAGAGGATGATGAACCTATGTTATGCCACAATTGTGGGTATAATGTTGAACTTGGAGTATTTGATATAGATGCTTTTAAAAACTGGAAAAGATTAAATGAAGCAAAGAAAAAAGAAAAGAAAAAGAATCCACCACTTGGAAAACCAAAACGTGGAGGATCTAAAAAATTCTATGTTTACGTAAAAAATCCAAAAACTAAAAAAATTAAAAAAGTTAGCTTTGGAGACACATCAGGTCTATCAGCTAAAATAAACAATCCAGAGGCACGTAGAGCATTTGCTGCACGTCATGATTGTAAAAATAAAAAAGACAAAACTAAAGCTTCATACTGGAGTTGTAGACTTCCAAGATATGCTAAGTTACTTGGTTTAAAATCATCATTTTCAGGATTTTGGTAATGGATAGATTAGAAAAATTATTACAAGAAGTACTTAAAGAACGTCCTGGATTATGGGCTAACATTCGTGCTAAACATGAACGTGGAGAAAAACCATCTCCAAAAGGATCTAAAGCATATAAAACAGCTGTTAAAGCAGGTAAGGAAATTAATAAACTTTCTGAAGGTGAAACTTCAGAACTTCAATTCCCAGATGGTTTCCAACCTGCAAAATCTGTTCCAAATGGAGGGGCAATGTGTGCTAACTGTGCTAAATGGAATAAAAAAACACAACTATGTGAAGGTCAATATTATATTGAGTGGCATGGTAATGGAAAAATTCCCGCTAACCCAACAGAATATGTTTGTATTTGGTGGGTAGATAAAAGAAAATGAGTAAACCATACATAGATATAGAAGTTACAGACAAATATATTATTCGTGAATTTAACGAAAATATAGATCCAATTGAACTGTTATGGCATCGTGATGATGAAGATAGAACAGTAGAGATAATTGGAGAAACAAATTGGGGAGTACAACTTGACAATGAACTTCCAACCTCACTAAATCACCCAATATATATAGAACGTCATCAATGGCATCGTGTTATCAAAGGTGATGGTAATTTAAAATTAAAAATACATTTAGACTAGATTTATATCCTAGTCGCCCTTTTAGGGAAAAATAATAGTAGAAGATGTAGCTCTAAATTTGGAGTCTACATCTTTTTTTTGTATATTCAAGAAAATAAAAGTTATGAATATATTTTATATTAATGAAAACCCGATCATAGCAGCTCGTGAACTAGCAGATGATCATATTAGAAAAATGCAAATTGAAAGTGCACAAATGTGTAGTACAGCTCATTGGGTAAGTGGTTCAACAGCACCATATAAACAATCTCATACTAACCATCCATCAACAAAATGGGTACGAGAATCTATACAACATTATAGATGGTTAATTCAACATGGTTTAAAAATATGTGATGAATTTGAAAAACGATATGGTAAAAAACATAAAACAAAAGGTGTACTTGAATGGTTACAAACTAATGAACCTAATATTTCTGATAATGGATTTATTGATCCTCCTCAATGTATGCCTGACCAGTTCAAATTAGAGGACACTATAAATGCTTATAAAAATTTTTATATTAACGATAAAGTAGCAATCAAAAAACTAGATTGGAAGAAATTAAATAACAAACCAGAATGGGTTATCTAATATGTATAATATATAACTAATAAAATTATGAAAAAACAACCATTAAATGAAGAATTTCGTCGTATGCAAAAATTAGCTGGATTAATTACTGAATCTGAATTGAAAGAATATGATGATTTATCAATTAAAAATAACTATATTACCCCAGATGATGATGAAGAATTACCATCTAAATGGACAGATGATATTAATAGAGGGTATTTAGATATAGAACAACTTGAAAGTGATCTTATTAAAGCTATTCCTTATTTTAAATCATTATTACCTTTAAGAGATGATAAACCTTTAGATAATAATTATATTATTGCTTTAATAAAAGGATTTGTTGAGAACTTATATGAGGATTTTGATGCTGGGTATATGGATCCTAGTTATGATTCTAGCAGGAAATTAAATTATAAATCAATGGATATTGATGATTTAACTAATGATTTTATAAGCTACGTCAATGGAGTTACAGAGTCAGGAAGTGATTGGGATTTAGCTGATGATATGTTTGAAACTTATCAATAATAAATATCATATAGAACGATTCATAGTTGTTCGACTTAATATTAAAAAATGGATCTGTGGTCCAATCTTACGATTGGGCCTTTCTTAATTATATTTAAAAGTAATTTAAAATTTATTATGGACAAAAAAATAGTAATAGTAGGAGCAGGAGTAGCAGGTGTAAACGCAGCTACTAAATTAGTAGATAATGGTTATCCTGGCGAACTTATTACCATAATTGATATGGGTAAAGACCCATATAATCGTTTACCTGAGGAGGTAATGACAGGTATGCTAGGAGCTGGAGGATGGAGTGATGGAAAATTAACTTACCATACAGCAATTGGAGGACAATTATCTAAATACACAGGTGAGGAAAAAGCAATGGAATTGATGGATCAAGTAATCACCAACTTTAAACGTTTCCACCCTAAACCAGAGGAAGTACAATGTTCTGATCCACATGAGGAACCTGAATTCATCAAACCATATTTTGGTTTACGTTTATTTCCTGTATGGCATGTAGGGACAGATTATTTATCTGAAATTGCTAAAAATTGGTATGATTATTTAGTATCTAAAGGTGTACAATTTAAATGGGAACAAAAAGTAACTCACATTGATTTTACTAGAAATAAAATTACTATAGGAGATAAAAGAAAAGAACCATACTCTAGTGAACACTATGATGAACTTATATTTGCAGTGGGTAAATCAGGCATTGACTTTGCTCAACAATTAGCCCAAGACTATAAATTACCAGATGAACCTAAATCAGTACAGATTGGAGTTCGATTTGAGGCACCACAAGAACACTTTCAAAAACTAATTGATATTTCATATGACTTTAAGTTATATAGAAAATTTGATGATGAAGGAGTGTCATTACGTTCATTCTGTACAAACAATAATGCTGCTTATGTTGCTGTAGAAGAAACATATGGTAACCATTCATATAATGGACATGCTAAGAAAGACGAAGCATATAGAAATAATATGACTAACTTTGGTATCTTGATGGAAATCAATGGTATTGAGGATCCATTTACTTGGTCACGTAATGTAGTTTCAAGATTGCAAGCATATGGAACTGGTTTATATTATAGCCCATCTCGTACTCCATCAACTACATCTGAAGGAAATGATGTAGATGCAACTCATATTAGTTTAGATACTCTAATCCATGCTGTAGAACCAGTAATGGAGGGTTATTTTAAATATGTTATGGATTTTATCCAAGACATGAAAAAAGTATTTCCAACATTAGGAAATGATTGGGGAATCTATATACCAGAGGTAAAATATCTTTCACCTGAGGTTAAAGTAAATTATGAAAATCTTAGTCTTATAGATTATCCAAATGTATATTTTGTGGGTGATGCTTTAAGTGCACGTGGGATTACAGTATCAGGAGCTCAAGCAATTTATGTAGCTGAATCATTATTATAATATTTATAATAAAATATGATTAAATTAATAGATTTACTAGAAGGTAACTTAGAAGTAAAAAATCTAAATTATTACCAACAAATCCTGGATAAGAGTAATAATATATCTTCATCCCAAAGAATATATCTTCAAAAAATATTAGATTCTATTAAAAAACAAAATAATCTAGCAACTCCTAGGCAATTTGATATATTAAATCGTATTAAAACTGGTAATTTTAAATATCATTCTAAAAATTAAAAAATAAATGGCCAAAATAGTACTTTTAAGTTGCACAAAATCTAAAACTCCATATGAAGCTCCTGCTCAAGAATTATACTCTGCTTCCCCAATGTTCCAAAAAACATTAGAATATGGTAAAACCCTTAAACCAGATAAAATGTATATATTATCTGCTAAGCATTATTTAGTTGATTTAAATCAAAAACTAAAACCATATGATCTAACTTTGAAAGATTTTAATAAAGAAGAAAAAGAAAAATGGGGAGCAGAAGTTTATAGAGAAATGAAACAACGTGGTATAGATCCTAATAAAAATCAATTTATATTTTTAGCAGGAAATGAATATATTAAACCATTACTTAAATATATCCCTGAATCTAACATTGAAACCCCAATGGGTGGTAAAAGATTTGGTGAACGATTAAAATGGTTAAATAGTCAATTAACTAAATTACGAGAAGTATTTAAAAGAATTAAACAATATATATATGAAAGTTTCAAAAGATAAATTAACAGAATATATTAATCTTTACCTAAATGATATCCATGATTATGGTGATGATGGAGAACATGAAATGGTAGAATCTATTTTAAAACCTATTACTTCTGTTTTAGAAGAAGGAGAACATGATTTACATAATATGTTAAAAGAAACAGCTGGGAATTCTCCTCAACATAAACAAACTATTCTTGAATTTATTTCTTATATTAATGAAATTCAATAAATTTGGCTCATATAAATATTTTTAGTATATTCAAATAAATAAAATAAAAAGTTATGTCAAATACTCAAACAAAAAAGCTTACAACACCAGATAAAACTATCGTTTACTATTTAGATGGTAAAATGCATAATTTAGAAGGACCAGCATATATTCCTGAGGGAGATATGAAACGTAGAGAATACTATATCAATGGGTTAAAATTAACAGAGGCTGAATGGAAATCAGCTAAAAGAGATGGTGATGGATTACCATGGTATAAATCAAGTGTAGGAAAAGCAAGATTTTAATATGAAAATAGGATTTGCAGGCACGGTATCAGTTGGCAAAACTACATTAGTTAAAGCACTCCAAGAACTTCCAGAGTTTAAAGACTATACATTTGCTACTGAACGCTCAAAATATTTGAGAGATTTAGGTATTCCATTAAACACAGATTCTACTATTAAAGGTCAAATAGTATTTTTAGCAGAACGTGTTAGTGAGTTAATGTGTGAAAATATTATAACAGATCGCACAATAGTGGATGTAATCGCGTTTACTAATTTAGCTGATTCTATTAGATATGATGTTAAAAAAGAATTTGAACAGTTAGCATCTCATTCATTATTTGATTATGATTATATATTTTATATATCACCTGATGGTGTTGAAATAGAAGATAACGGAGTTCGAACAATTAACCCAGAATATAGAACAGATATTGATAAAGAAATACAAAAGATATTTATTATACATGGTAGAAAATTTAAAAACTTTTGTAGAATATCTGGAACTATCGAAGAAAGAATTAAAAAAATTAAACAGGTAGTATTCTCATAATATTTATAAACAAAACATAAAATGAAAAAATCTCGTTTACTTGAAATCATACGTGAAGAAATTGCTGGTGCATTAAATGAAGGTGGAATTTTCACATTGAAAAATCCATCCACCGATACTAAAAAAGGCCTCCCTCTAACTTTGGACCCAGATGATTCAACAGAAAAATCTCCTGATTTTTTAAGAAAATATAAAAAAGTATCTGAAATTGAACTTGAAGAAGATACATTGAATGAAGCACCTATTTATTCTGTAGAAGATATGGCAGGTTTTCAATCAACCTTAGATACATTTAGAGAAAAAGGAGTTTCTAAAAGTAAAGCACTTAACATATTACTTCAAAAACTAGAAGATGAAGGTACAGTTGATACTAATGCTTTAAGTAAAGAATATGGAGTCGACTCAGCTACTTTTAATAACCAAGAGATTCGTAAATTCTTAAACAGACCAGAAGGTGAAGCATTTACAGATAAAAAAACAGGTGATGAATTGATAGATTTTACTCCTCTTTTAACTAAAGCTGATAAACCAAGAGGACCTAAAGCTGATCCAAACAAACCAAAAGCAGAACCTAAAGAACCAGGAGTACGTAAACGTAAACCAATGGATTCTAAACCAATGGGTTCTAAACCAAAAGATTCTACCCCAGATGAGCCAGCAGAAGACAAATCAACTGAAGATAAAGGTACAGAACAAAAAGCTAGAAAAAACGATGAAATAATAAAACAATATAGGGATGTTATAAGTGCTTATAAAAAAATGAAAACCGAAAAAGGAGCTCAAGCCGCTACAGCATATCTAAAAACTAAACAAAATATTGTTAAAAAATATAAAGATATTCAACAAGGTAAATTGTAATCTAACCTAACCTAATATAATTGATGTCTGCTTTAATAATAGAGCAGACATCTTTATTCAAAAACAAAGTCATGAAAATAAAAATAGTTCTTATATTACTAGCAGCGCTAACAATATGTTTAATAGCTCTGTACGGGTTATTTAAATTATATCAAAACGAAAAATCAGAACGTAAACGATACAACAACAATATGATCGCTCTTATAGAAGATAGGAGTAGACAACAAGAAATTACAGTAAATGAACTTAAAAAACTTTATCCAAAGTATGATTCATTGGCTAAAGAATTAAACATCAAAACCAAATTTATCACCAATATTATAGACACTAGATACAGATTTAGAGATTCTGTTTTAACTAGTACTATATTGAAAAAAGATAGTATATCTGAGAAATCATATTTTATGTTAAATGAAAAATGTTATAGTTTATCTGGTTATATTAAGAAAGACTCCATCTCATTTACTAATAAAGAATTTAAAGACAATCTAACAACATTCCTATATAAAGATTGGGATAAAAAATATTTGTGGGGATTATTAAAATTTAAACCACACTATACAGCTAAAGTATATAGCGAATGTTTAAATGATACTATTGGAATAACCAATAACATTAAACTTAAAAAATAACATATGAGTAACACTGATATAAAACAGATACTCCGCCAAGAATATATTAAATGTGCTCAAGACCCAGCACATTTTATGAAAAAATATTGTTTTATTCAACATCCACAACGTGGAAAAATCCAATTCCACCTATATCCATTTCAAGAAAAAGTACTCCAATTATGGAGAGACAATCCATATTCTATAATTTTAAAATCCAGACAGTTAGGTATATCTACTTTAGCTGGTGGATTTGCTTTATGGTTAATGTTATTCCATGAAGATAGGAATATATTAGCACTTGCTACTACTCAGGCAACAGCACGTAACTTAGTTACTAAAGTACAATTCATGTGGGAAAATCTTCCATCATGGCTTAAAGTAGAGGATGTTGAAAATAACAAATTATCTCTTAGATTAAAAAACGGATCAAAAATACAAGCCAAATCTTCTAATGCAGATGCAGCACGTTCAGAAGCAGTATCTTTGCTAATAATAGATGAGGCTGCTTTTATCGAAAATGTATCTGAAACGTGGGCATCAGCACAACAAACTCTAGCAACTGGAGGGGGAGCAATCGTTTTATCTACACCTTATGGTACAGGTAACTGGTTTCACAAAACATGGGTTAAAGCAGAACAGCAAGAAAATCAATTTTTACCTATTCGATTACCTTGGACTGTCCATCCTGAACGAGATCAATCATGGAGAGACAGACAAGATGAATTACTAGGTGATCCTAGATTAGCAGCACAAGAATGTGATTGTGATTTTTCTACATCTGGTGATTTAGTATTCTATTCAGAATTCTTAGAGTTCTATGAAAAAACATATGTTAGAGATCCTTTAGAACGTAGAGGAGCAGATAGAAATTTATGGATATGGGAACCAGCAGATTATTCTCGCTCATATATGGTTATAGCAGATGTTGCCCGTGGAGATGGAAAAGATTACTCAGGGTTTCATGTTATAGATATTGAAACTAATACACAAGTTGGTGAATATAAAGGACAAATAGGCACTAAAGAATTTGGACATTTACTTTTTGGTATTTCAACTGAATATAACAATGCATTGTTGATTGTTGAAAATGCAAATATTGGATGGGCTACACTTCAAACATTAATTGAAAGAGGTTATCCAAATTTATATTATTCACCAAAAGGAGGTGAACTAAAAGCAGATACATACTTTAATGAATTCATGGATACAACAAATATGGTTGCTGGATTCTCAATGACCTCCAGAACTAGACCACTTTGTATAGGTAAATTTCAAGAGGCACTTTCAGATAAAGGTGTAACTATTCTATCAAAACGATTGTTAGAGGAAATGAAAGTATTTGTTTGGAAAAACGGTAGAGCAGAAGCACAAACAGGTTATAATGATGACTTGGTTATTCCGTTTGCTATCGGCCAATTTATGCGCGATACAACATTCAAACTCAAACAACATGGTATTGACTTAACTAAAAGTATGCTGCAGAGTATGTCAACAGCTAAGCATAATTTTTCAGGAGGTTATTCATCAACCCAACAAGATAATAATCCATGGAAAATGGATAATCCATATTCTGATGGAAATGAGGATTTAAGGTGGTTACTTTAGATAATTCGTTGTCTCTTCCAATATTTATTAGTATATTACAATAAAAAAACAAATGGCTCAAAAAGATTTATTCTCTAGATTAAAAAGATTATTTTCAACAGATGTTATAATTCGTAACCAGGGTGGTACCCAACTCCAAGTTATGGATGTTAACCAAATCCAACAATCTGGAGAATTACAAAATAATTCCCTAGTAGATAGATTTAACAGAATTTACACCAATTCAGCTACCTCATTATATGGTTACCAGAATAGCTTTAATTACCAAACTCTTCGCCCTACACTTTATTCGGAGTATGATGCAATGGATACTGATGCTATTATTGCTTCTGCGTTGGATATTATAGCAGATGAATCTACTTTAAAGAACGATATGGGAGAAGTTTTACAAATCCGTAGTTCTGATGAGGATGTTCAAAAAATACTTTACAATTTATTTTACGATGTGTTAAACATAGAATTTAATCTATGGCCATGGATTAGAAACATGTGTAAATATGGTGACTTTTTCCTTAAACTAGAGATTGCTGAAAAATATGGTGTATATAATGTTATTCCTTACACTGCATTCCATATTGAAAGACAAGAAGGATACGATAGAGAAAACCCAGCTTCAGTAAGATTTAGATTTGACCCAGATGGAGTATCAGCCTCAAGTTATGGATATTATGATGTACCTAATTCAGCTCAACAAGGTACCTCTATTATATTCGATAATTATGAGATGGCTCACTTTAGATTATTGACTGATACTAACTTTTTACCATATGGTAGATCATATATCGAACCAGCTCGTAAATTGTTTAAGCAATATACGTTAATAGAGGATGCAATGTTGATCCATAGAATTGTACGTGCACCAGAAAAACGTATATTTTATGTTAATGTTGGTAATATTGCTCCAACTGAGGTAGAAAATTTCATGCAGAAAACTATCTCTAAAATGAAACGTACTCCATATATTGATCAAAATACAGGTGATTATAACTTGAAGTACAACATGCAAAATTTATTAGAGGATTTTTACATTCCTGTAAGAGGAAATGATCAATCAACTAAAATAGATAATTTAGCTGGTTTACAGTGGGATGGTATTGCCGATGTTGAGTACTTAAGAGACAAATTATTTGCTGCTCTTAAAGTTCCAAAAGCGTTCTTAGGATACGAAAAAGATTTAACAGGTAAAGCTACATTGGCTGCTGAAGATATTAGATTTGCTCGTACAATTGATAGAATTCAACGTATTATATTATCTGAATTAAATAAAATTGCTTTAGTTCACTTATATACACAAGGATATACAGCAGAAAGCTTAACAAATTTTGAATTATCATTAACTACTCCTTCTATCATTTATGATCAAGAAAGAATACAATTGATGAAAGAAAAAGTTGAATTAGCTGCCTCTATCATGGACAATCAATTGTTACCTACAGATTGGATCTATGAAAATATATTCCATTTGAGTGAGGATCAATATGATGAATATAGAGATTTAATTAGAGAAGACACTAAACGTAAATTCAGATTAACTCAAATCGAATCAGAAGGAAATGACCCAGTAGAAACAGGTCAATCATATGGTACACCACATGATTTAGCTAGTTTATATGGTAAAGGAAGAATGTATTCTGACCCAGAAGCAGTACCAGCAGGATATGGTGATGATTTGAAATTAGGACGTCCTGAGGAAAAAGTATCAAATAGAAATACTCAAGATTCTCCATTTGGAAAAGATAGACTTGGTGCTAAAGGTGTTAGAAAAGATGATGACTCATCAGATTCAATTAAACCACAATATAAAGGTGGATCTCCACTTGCTTTAGAAAACCGTTCTTTATCACCAACACAACAGGATATGCTTAGTAAAATCCCGATTAATCGAAAACAACTTGTGTTTGAGGTAGATAAGAAAAAAGAATCGCTCTTAGATGAAAATCAAATACGCGAGTAATAACCTTTCATATATTTATAAATAAACAAATATTACAATAGAATGAAGATTAAACATTCGAAGTATAAAAATACTGGTATTCTTTTTGAATTGTTAGTTAGACAAATTACAGCTGATACCCTGGACGGGAAAGATTCCCCGGTTAAGGAATTACTTAAAAAATATTTTGTTAAAACAGAATTAGGGAAAGAATATAAATTATACGAAACTTTATTAACCAAAACTAGTCTTACCGAAGGTAAAGCTAATATGGTTGTTGATACACTTTTAGAATCATCTAAAAATATTAATAGAAGAGCAGTTAAAAAACAAAAATACAATTTAATTAGTGATATTCAAACTCATTATAATCTAAATGAATTTTTTAACCACCGTCTCCCTAATTATAAAATTCAAGCAGCATTCTATACTCTTTTAGAAGCATATTCAATGGATGCAGATTTTAACCCTACTGTTATTATTAACAATAAGGTAACTATATTAGAACATCTAACTGCTGCAACTATCACTGAAAAACAAGTAAGAGACACAGTATTAGAGGATTATAAAAACTCAGATAAAGATACTCGCTCACTTACATATCGTATAATTTTAGAGAAATTCAATGGAAAATATGATGAATTAAATAATCATCAAAAATCAATATTAAAAGAATTAATCAACTCAATTGATAATACTCCACGTTTGAAAGAATTTTACAGTAGTAAATCAAATGAAATAAAAAAAGATCTAATAGTTTTAAATAAAAAAACAACAGATCCTGTTACTAAGATTAAAATAAACGAGGTTGTATCTTTGATTAAACCATTAGACAAAAACGCAAAAGTAACAGATAATGATTTAGTTAATTTGTTACAATATTGTGATTTATTAACTGAATTAGAGACAGCAAATGCGTGATAAAGTTAAAAATATTATCCAAGATACCTTCAAAAAATTAAAGGAACAATCATCCACTGGTGGTGGAGGTGCTTCATTTTCTGCGGGTGAGGGAGCTCAATATGCTTCAAAATACTCATTCAAGAAAGGTACCAACGAAAAAGGATTAAAAAACCCATACTATTACAAACTCGGATTTAAACCAGTCCCAGATAAAATTAAAGGATCTGGCTTAGAGGTAAAACAATTGTTTGAGGATGAAATGTTGAATGAATATTCTGATTTTCAAAACGAGCGTATCAAAGCATTTGAAACTGTTGAAAACGAATTAAATTCCCTACTACCTCTTTTATCAAACGCTAAGAATTATACAGCAGAATTCTATTCTGAGTACCCTGGTTCATTTGAGGTATTAACACCAACCGATCTAATTTTAGATTATTTAAAAGATATAAAAACTTTATTAAAAGCAGAACAATAAATGAAAACACTAAACGATCAATATCAACTAATTAAAGGAGGTAAAGGACATAAAGGTATGTTCTTAACTGAAGCTAAACGTCAATTCCCAAACTACGTTCGTACAGCTGCTTCATTTTCTGAGGCTGAAACTATTCTAAAACAACGTGGAGTAATTAATGAAGGAATTGTTAGTTTAGAACCAATTAATAATCCATTCTCTACTAATAAAAAAGAATCATATGAGATTGCTTTTGAGGCATTTTTATCTGAAGCTAAGAAAAAAGAAAATGAGGATGAGAAAGTAAAAGCTATAGAGAAAAAACCATCTAAAAAAGTTAAAGAAGATGCAGATAAAAACTTTGATAACACAGATGAGAAAACCCCAGACAATATGATTTTTGATCAAATCATGATGGGTTACTATGCTGAAATGAAAGATCCTAAAAACTCTGAAAAAACAATGCAAGAGTTAAAAGATATCGTATTTAAAAACTTAGCAAAAGACTCTATTCACTACACTAAAGAAGGACAATTTGGAGTTAAAGATTTAGGTTATTCAGTTGATCACCCAGGTTTGGGTGAGCCAAAAGAAGCTATAGGTGAATACAAAGCATCTGGATACGGTGATTTAAATGAAAATCAGCAACCCGTTAATGAATCAGAATCTAAATTACGTAAAGTAATTCGTGAGATGATTGATGAGGAAATTAAAGAAATAATCAAAATCAACCCTGTAAAAGGTGGTGGTGGAAGACGAAATATTCCTTCTGATATAACTTTATCAACAAATATTATTAAAAGACTAGACCTATCAAACCCAGGACCTAATGCTCCATCTTATAATGAATCAATAAAAATTCCTCATATTAAGATTGCTACTTCTAAAGAAGGTATTCCTTCTTTATTTATTTCTGATTTTTTAGATATAGCTTTAAAAGGTATTACTCGAGGTAGAACTACAAGAGAAACTGAAGTAGCTAAAAATACTCTTCAAAAAATGCAAGGAGATATAACAGATAAAGATTGGTCAATGATTAGAGCACTAATTAAAAAATATTCTGAAACTAAGCCTATATCATATCCAACAGGAGAAGGAAAAACTGCTTTATATCATAAAGTTAATTTCCCATCTGACCCAACATCATTAGGAGATAAATTTGAAACTGGTTTTTCTTTAGATAAAACAGATAACGGACTTAAAATTAATCTACCTAGACAAAAAAGTAAAGAAGATACTATGGAATCTTTAATGGAAAGTGTTGAAAAAGATTTGGCTCAAATTAATAAAGAAGCAGAACGTGAAATCATTGCTTCTAAATTAGAAAAAGTACAAGCATTAATTGATAAAAAACAATCTCAAATCTCAAAATTAGATGAGGATGAGGATATGAAAGCTTTAACTGATGATAAAAAAGTTAAAGAAATCCAAAAAGATATTAAAGCTTTAGAAAAAGCAAAAACTAAACTAGAAAAATTAGCTGGCAAAGGTAAAGATAAATCTAAAGAAGTAATTGATGAAATGGATGAACTAGATGAAAATCCAGAACAAATGTATTTTGATATGGATTCTGATTACTAAGAAATTTAAAACATGAGCAAACAAGTATTAATAGAAACTAATCTTTTTCAAACCTCTCCCATCTCACTAGTTGAAGGGAAGGTTTCTGGAAGAGGAAATCCATTAGTGGAAGGAATTTTAGCTACAGCCGAAATTAAAAACGGTAATGGTAGGTATTACTCTAAAGATCTATGGGAACGGGAAATAAATAAATACATGGGCTCCGTTCGAGAAAAACGCGCATTAGGTGAGTTAGACCACCCTGAGTCATCCATCATTAACCTAAAAAATGTATCGCATAATATCGCAGAACTATGGTGGAATGGAGATAAAGTAATGGGTAAAATAGAAATCCTACCTACCCCATCAGGTAACATTTTAAAAGCACTTATTGAAAGTGGAATTACAGTTGGAGTTTCATCTCGTGGTATGGGTTCACTTCAAGAAAAAGATGGTGTATTGGAGGTACAGGATGATTTTGAGTTACTATGTTGGGATTTTGTATCAACCCCATCAAATCCAGATTCATGGATAAAACCACTAAATGAGGGAAAATCACATGTATTTAACAATGAATATTCTAAAGTAAATTCTGTAATTACCGAAATTTTATGTTCTCAAGGAACATGTCCTATATGGTAAAACATAAATAAAAACAATTTTGAGCCTGCTTTTTGCAGGCTTTTTTTGTCCTTGCGACTTTGCATTCCCCCCC
>Ga0214919_10001778_pt1 | contig 34739 bp, 22 predicted proteins | sample LL1503_MetaG_FD_177994 | JGI IMG/M metagenome (GOLD analysis project Ga0214919, IMG submission 177994) | Freshwater microbial communities from Lake Lanier, Atlanta, Georgia, United States - LL-1503 | ecosystem: Environmental > Aquatic > Freshwater > Lake | place: USA: Georgia | collected...
CCTGCCAGCTGAAAATATAGTCATTATCTTTTTCAAAATTAATAACACCATCGCGGTCTAAAAAAAGTGTCCAGTTATTATTAGTATTTGAAAGTGAAAACATATGTATGAAAATCTTTAGTAAATAATTATCCTGGAAAAATTTGTTGTTCTACTAGTTCGCACAAAATATGACCAACCAGTATATGGCTTTCTTGAATGCGTGGCGTGATGGTCGATGGAATATTAATTAAGTGGTTAGATAAAGCTTTCATAGCGCCACCAGTAGCACCTGTAAACCCAATGGTAATAATTCCTTTGGCTTGTGCCACTTCAAATGCTTTTACAATATTTGCAGAATTGCCTGAAGTACTCAAGCCAATTAATACATCGCCTTTAACCATGGTGCCATCAACTAGTCTGGCATAAATTTCATCATAACTATAGTCGTTGGCTACTGCTGTTAAATAAGAACTATTGCAGTGCAATGCATCTGAAGGTAATGCGCGGCGGTTTTTATAAAATCGACCTGAAAATTCTGCGGCCAAATGTTGCGCATCTGCAGCACTTCCACCATTGCCACAAAATTGTACTTTAAATCCATTTTCAAATGCAAGGGTAACTGCATGTACAATATCATTAATAGTAGCCAGTAATTGTTCGTTGGCTAATAAAGATTGTTTTACCTCAATAGATTCTGCAATGATTTGTGTGATATTGTTTTTCATACTGGCAAATTTTACGATTCAGTTTGGTTTGCTAAATCAATAATGGCTTTGGTTAAAACAGGCCAACCATATTTTTGTTTTTCTAAACGAAGTTGCGGTAAAAAATGTGCTTCGCCTAATTGATACAATTGTTCAATGCCATTGGCAATGGCATTGGCTGTTGGTTCGGTTACAATACCCACTTTTTCGTGTGGCACCAAATCGGCTAATCCGCCAACATTGGTTACTAGCATTGGTTTCTCAAAATGATAGGCTAGTGGCGTTACACCGCTTTGGGTAGCATGTTTATAAGGTTGAATAACAAAATCAGCGGCACTTAAATAGTATTTCACTTCACTGTTGGTAATAAAATCTGTTTTTAAAATGAGTGAAGGCGCTAATTGGAGTGATTCAATTAAGTTAGTATAGATTTCTTTTTGTTCGTAAAACTCTCCCGCAATTAATAATGTAGGCATGACCATATTAGGATTAGCCTGTTTTTTTTCTTGCAATATTGCCATTGCTTCTAATAATAAATCAAGGCCTTTATAAGCACGAATAAATCCAAAAAATAAAATAATCGGTCTATCAATTGGTAAGTTCAAATGCTTTCTGGCAAGTTCTTTTGGCAATGCTTCTCCAAAATTATCATACAAAGGATGCGGTGTTTGAATGGCTTTTTTTGTAGAAAATAAGCTTAAGTCATTGAATACTTTTTGACTCATGGCAATAAAACCATCAATTGGTTTTACAAAGTACTTGGTAAACAAATTATCGCCCAACCTTTTTTCGTGCGGAATGATATTGTCGGCAATGCAAATGATTTTAGAAAAATGGTTGCATTTAATAATGCGTAGAATAGTTCCCAAACATGGGCCCATTAAAGGAATCCAATATCTTACAATTACAAAATCGGGTTTTGATTTTCTAATTTTATTGCCAATCAATAACCAATTTAATGGGTTTATAGAATTGATACAAATTTTAATAGTCAAATTTGTTGGAGCAGGTTCGGTACTATATTGTGTTTTACCTGGAAATAAAAAGTTGGGATATTGTAAAGAGAAATTATAAATAGTTACATCATATCCTTGTGCCAAAAATTCAGTGGCAAGTCGCTCATTGAAACTAGCAATACCTCCACCACGAAATGGCCAGGCAGTTCCAATAAGGGCAATTGTTTTTTGCATATTGCGGTAAGTATCTAAGACTTGATGCCCAGTTTCTTTTCTATCAAATACACATTTCTTTCAGAGGCATTTCTAGCAACTAGTTCTGCTATAAATCCGGCTAAAAATAATTGCATCCCTATAACCATAGTTGTTAGCGCAATATAAAAAGCAGGTCTATTGGTTAATGCAAAATCAATAGCAATGAACTTTTCAATGACTAAATAAATGCTAGAAATAAATCCGGTTAAAAAAAACAGGGTACCCAATAATCCAAATAATTGCATGGGGCGTTTACTGAATTTACCCAAAAACATAATGGTTCCTAAATCTAAAAAACCATTAATAAAACGTTGCCAACCAAATTTAGTTACGCCATATTTCCTTGGACGGTGCTCTACTACTTTCTCACCAATTTTTCTAAAACCACTCCATTTAGCCAAAATAGGAATGTAGCGGTGCATCTCTCCGTATACTTCAATACATTTAACAACACTATTGCTATATGCTTTTAAACCACAATTAAAATCGTTGAGTTGAATACCCGAAGATTTTCTAGCAACTGCATTAAATAATTTAGAAGGAATATTTTTTGTAAGCGTGTTATCGTATCTAATTTTTTTCCATCCACTCACCATATCGTATCCATCTTCAATAATCATTTTTCGGAGTGCAGGAATTTCGTCTGGAGAGTCTTGCATGTCGGCATCCATGGTAATTACCACATCACCTTCAGCAGCTTTAAATCCTTCGTTAAGGGCTGCAGATTTGCCGTAGTTGCGTCTAAACCGTATTCCTTTAAAAGCATTATTTTCTGCAGCAATTGATTCAATTACTTTCCAGCTATTGTCGGTACTGCCATCGTCAATTAATAACACTTCATAACTGATGTTTGATTCAGTTACTACGCGTGTTATCCAACTACACAATTCTGGTAGAGATTCGTCTTCGTTAAATAGCGGAACAACAATTGATACATCCATAGTTTTAATTATTGATCAAATGGAGTAGGGTTTGGATTTTTTTTAGCAATACCAGCCCCAATTGCAGAAGCAATAGCACCTAGTAATGAAAAAGTTAACATGATTGTGCCAATAGAAATTGGAATAAAAAATTTCTTTAAAATACTAAGGCCTGCATTGATTTGTTCGTCAGTTGCATTTCCTTTCGCTTCCATTTCTTTGGTAGCTTTTTCAATCAGTTTGTCAATCATTTCTGGAAAAATATATTTACTAGAAATAAATGTATACACCGAAAAAATAGCAATCATTGCAGCAGTAGTTTTAAATCCATGTGCAAACACATTACCATAACTGACATTGCCATTCATTTGTTTTGCATAATTAACACAAGACCAAATAAGTGTTGCCATAATTAAAAGCGATTGAATCCATCCCCAAATTTTATTTTCAGATTGTCCTGTTACATAAAGCACAATACTAAATGCTATCAATACCAAACTTAAAATTAAGCCTGTTACCCAAGGTTGAACTACTTTTTGTTCCATGATAAATTAGTTTATAATGAGTTGTCCCTTAGTTATGATGGCTAAAGCTTTTCCTGTTAATGGGGTATTTAAAAAAGCTGAATTTGCAGACTTACTTTTATTAGAAGCAAGTGATAAAGTGCTAATTTCTTTTCTACTAAATAAAGTTAATTCAGCGGTTGAACCAATATTAATACTGTTAGGAGCGAGGTTAAAAATTTTGCGTGCATTACTTGTAAATAAGGCAACAATTTGCTCGTTCGATAACTCAGGTAATTGATTGTTTACCACAGCAAAACTAGTTTGTAAACCTATCATGCCAGATTTTGCGTATTCAAATTCACACACTTTATTATCCCAGTTTTGAGGGAAATGATGGCTAGCAATACAATCAACCAATCCATCTTTAACAGCCTGTTGTAAAGCCAACATGTCTTTGCGTGTTCGAAGTGGTGGGTTGAGCTTTAAATTGGTATCATATTCAACCAAGTCTTCATCGCAGAAGAAAAGATGATAAGGCGTAACACTACAAGAAATGGCTAAACCTTCTTTTTTTGCATTGGCAATTAAACCCACACTTTCAGCTGTTGAAATACCTGTGATGTGTAATTTAGAATGCGTATATCTGGCTAAATCTATATCTCTTTTAATGATGGTAATTTCGGCTAGTGCTGGAATACCTGGCAAGCCCATTTGTGTAGAAACAATTCCTTCGTTAATTAATCCACCAGAACCAATTGATTTATCGATGGGCACTTGAATTAAAATTCCATCAAATGCTTTTACATATAATAAGGCTTTTAAGAAAAGGCCAGATGTTTGCACAGGAGCCAATCCGTCCGAAAAAGCAATGGCACCATTCTCGCGCATATCATACATTTCGGCCAAGTCTTTTCCTTCAATTTTTTTGGTAATGGCACCTATTGGATGCACTTGAATGGGTAGCGAACTCGACTTTTGAACGGTATAACTTACTTGCGATTTATTATCAATAACGGGCTCAGTATTAGGCAGGGTAAAAACTTGGGTAAATCCACCTGCAACTGCAGCAGTTGCGCCTGTTTCAATGGTTTCTTTGAATTCAATGCCCGGATCGCAAAAATTAGCAAATAAATCAACCCATCCTAAAGAAACTTGTAAATCAGCCGCTTCAAATACGGTAGCTGTTGAATGATTGATGGAATCGGCTATTTGTGAAATCAGTTCGTTTTCTATTAAAATATCCTTAACCAAGCCATTGAATGGCGAATTTTCATCCGTAATTGTTGCTTGACGTATCAGAATTTGCATGTGGACTTATGAAATTTAGTGCAATATAACTTGAATTTTTCTTTTAGCTTATATATGACCCCCATTTATATAGAAATGGCCTTGTTTGGGATGTAGTCCCGAATTCTTGGGAGTAGCGCTCACGAATGGGGGCATGGGTTTGCAAGTTCAAATCTTGTCGTCTTGACACTACTACCAAAAAGGCAATCTTGTAAAAGGTTGCCTTTTTTCGTTTCGTCTGATCTTCCTTATCCTATAAGTTGTAAATAATGAATATGATTTATATGTATTTTCATGCGTTTAATAGTCAAAAATTGTAAATTGAGTATAATTATTTATAACATCTTTCGTAAAAAAGGAATCAAAAAAAATACAAATCAAAAAAAACGGGTTCGAATAAAATAATAATTATATGAGAAAAAAAACGTTTCTTAATACACTTATTTTATTACTAATAACATCTATTCTCTCTTGCAAAGTCAATCAAAAAATATCAAAATCCAATACGGAAGATGCTTTAGTAAAAGCAATGAAATGGCAAGAACAAAATCCAATTTTTGCTAAATCGCCAACAGACTGGACCAATGGCGCGTATTATGTTGGAATTGTAAAAGCACATGAATCAACCAAAAACAATGCATTTCTAGAAGCCTTACGATCAATGGCTATTAGAAACGAATGGAAACCCTGGGAGCGGTTTTACCATGCTGATGATATTATAATCGGTTATAGCTATTTATATCTTACATCTATTGGAGAGACAAACGTTAATATTTTACCAACAAGTAATTTCATTAAGGATCATTTATATAAACCTCATCCTTGGAAAGATGGGTTGAAGGAAAATGCAACAGGGAAAAATGAGCCTGATGAAAAAAAAGTTCTTTGGTGGTGGTGTGATGCGCTATTTATGGCTCCTCCTGTAATTAGTTTTTATGCTAAACTTTTTAAAGAGGAATCTTATCTTAAAGAGATGGATAAATATTATGCACAAGCATATAATCTTCTGTATGATAAACAGGAGCATTTGTTTTCAAGAGATGCCAGATTTTTATTGACTGGTAAACCTGATGATATAAAAGAAAAAAATGGAAGTAAGGTTTTTTGGTCAAGAGGAAATGGTTGGGTTTTGGCTGGTTTGGCATTAATTCTAACTGATATGCCAAAAGACTATGTTAATCGTCCATTCTATGAACAATTATTTAAAGAAATGGCATTAAGAATAAAAGGGCTACAACATGTTGATGGTCTATGGCGTACTAGTTTACTATATCCTGAATCATTTACACATGGAGAGGTAAGTGGAAGTGGCTTTTATACATTTTCATTAGCTTGGGGTATCAATAATGGATTATTAAAGAAAGCCGACTATTTACCTACAGTTAAAAAGGCATGGACTGCAATGTTAAAATGTCAACAAGCAAATGGCAAAGTTGGATGGGTACAAAATATTGGTGCAAATCCAATGCCTGCAACTGCAGATAGTTGGCAGAATTTTGGTACAGGCGCATTTTTAATGGCAGGCAGTGAACTATTAAAACTTAAATGAATCTTATGAAACAAGTAATAAATAAGATGCAGCTTTTTGTCTTCTGCTTTCTTATCATACCATCAACAGTAATTGTTGCTCAAATCAAAAAGCCTAATATTATTTTTATACTAACCGATGATCAGCGTTGGGATGCGTTAGGTATTGCTGGAAATACTATTATTCAAACGCCTCAGATGAATGCATTAGCCAATTCAGGCAGTTATTTTAAAAATGCATTTTCTACTACGCCTATTTGTGCTGCAAGTCGTGCATCTATTTTAACAGGTTTATATGAACGCACTCATGGTTATACTTTTCAAAAACCTACATTAAAACAACCATATGCAGAAATCATGTATCCTAAAATATTAAAGGATAATGGTTATCATGTTGGTTTTTTTGGAAAGTTGGGAGTGATTTTAGATAATCCAAATCAATATTTTGATCAAAGTGATTTTTATGATCGTGGTGCAAGTGCAGACAGGCGTGGATATTTTTACAAGAAGCTTGGAGATGATACCGTTCATCTAACGCGTTTTTCCGGCCAACAGGCACAAGAATTTATTAAGAATGCTCCATCAAACAAACCTTTCTGTCTTTCGATTTCCTTTAGTGCGCCACATGGTCATGACCCTTCTAAAGAACAATATTATTGGCAAGAAAAATCTGATTCACTTTATAAAAATATTACGATTCCTCCTCCTGTTTTAGGTGATGAAAAATATTTCAACAAATTACCAATTGAGGTGCAAAAAGGCTTTAATAGGGTCAGATGGAAATGGAGATTTGATACACCAGAAAAATACCAACAGATGGTAAAGGGATACTATCGCATGATTACTGAAATTGATGATGAAATTGGGTTTATTCGTAAACAATTGAAGGAAAAAGGGGTAGAAGACAACACGATAATAATTGTGATGGGCGATAATGGCTATTTTTTAGGCGATAGACAATTAGCAGATAAATGGTTAATGTATGATATGTCAATTCGAATTCCATTAATCATTTACGACCCAAGAATAAACAAACATTCAGCAATTGATGCGATGGTTTTAAATATTGATATTACTAAAACAATAATTGATTTGGCTGGGGTTGTAGCTCCTAATAATTATCAAGGAATGAGTTTAGTTCCATTTCTAAAAAAAGGAAATATACAATCAGAAAGGAAGTCTATTTTGGTAGAACATCTTTGGAAAATTCCAGATATTCCATCAAGTGAAGGAATTAGAACGGAACGCTGGAAATACTTTCGTTACAGACTGATTAAAGCGCCCGAAGAATTATATGATTTAAAGAATGATCCACTCGAGAAATATAATCTAGCAGCCGTTCCTAAGTATGCAAAAATACTTGCCAAATTGAGAAAGCAATGCGAAGAAACTGCATTGAAATACCAATCCGAAAAGCTTTGTCCGGATGACCCTTTTATTGAGGATAAAAAATTCTGATGATTCTTTATTGTAAATCGTCAGCATAAAGTGGAAACTTCTGGTCTCTATGAAAAAAAATGAATGCATTATTTACTGCTAATTCATTAGAAAAGCAAGATGTTAAAATGAAACTTTTTATTCCTGAATCTAAGGGAAGAGAATATACAAAAGTAATGGCTCCTCCAAGTACGGAATCTGGTAAAATTTATGCTAATCAATTAACACCTACTTTGATAATTAGACAAAATGGAGAAGCATGGGATAGGCCATTTGTTGTTGTGTATGAATCTTTTTTTGGAGATAAATTTGAAGGGAGTGTACAGTCAGTAGATAAAATTTTACAAAATGGGATATTCAAAGGATTGATCGTAAATAGTATAGTTAATAACCGACCAATTAAACAATTGATTATTATTCAATCTAAGGATGATGATCTTTTTGAAGACAAAAATCTACATTTAAATTTTAAAGGAAGATATGCAGTTGTTACCCTAGATGAAAATGCTGCATTAACTGAGTTGTATATTGGTAGTGGATCTAATTTTTCTTTTCAAAAATGGGTATTTAGAACTTTTGATAATATACCATCTTCGATAAGTACTAGTATTCATAATAAATTAAGTATTAATACATCAGCTACAAAATGGGAAATAAAAACACCGGAAAACTATAAAGTAGAAAAAAAAATCATTAATCATCAGCCTTAAGATGGATTATCGAGAACAAGTTTGTTATCACTTGAATCTCTTACTAATGAATAAAGTAAAGATTAATAGTAACAAGGGTTTGTTTTAATGACTAGTTTTTTTTAGGCCGATTCTCTTATCACTATTTTTCCAGGTATCACTTTTGTTTTTATTTCGTGGTTACCAGAAATAATCTGTTCAATTAATAAACTAGCAGCTTGTTCACCAATAAGACGAGTTTGAGTGTCAAATGTACTTAGATTAGGTTCAACGATTTCCCCTACAAATTCATTTCCAAATCCAAATACCCGAATTTGATCAGGGACACTAATATTTTTTTTCTTTAAATGTCGAATAACTTGTACTGCATTTTTATCGGATATACAAATAATCGCATCAATTTTAGGTTTTATTTTTAACCAATTGTCTAAAGCCGTAACTACTTTTTCTAAACTAAAATCTATATGTGATAGTAGTTTTGCGTCAAAACTCAAACCATGCTTTTTGAGTGTATTTTGATAGCCCTTTTGGCGTGTTTGTGATAGCGAAAGAGATTCTGGGCCTAGTAAAATGGCTATTCTTTTACATCCCTTTTTAATTAAATAATCAGTTACTTGTGCTGCCCCGTATTCGTCATCAGCTAAAATTTTTGGTATAGAAAGGTTTAACCCTACACGGTAGAACTGAACAATTGGTATTCTTTTACCTATATGAATACGAACATGTTCAAAAGAACTAGTATGAACAGCATGGCATATCAAGAGTCCGTCAATCATATTATTCATTAAACCAAGTATATTGGTAATTTCAGTTTCTGTTTTTTCATTTGAATTGCAGATGATAATCCGATAACCAAATCGTGATGCTGTTTCCTGAATACCACTTAACATTGTAGAAAAGATAGTTGTATCTAAACTTGGAATAATAACACCAAGTGTATGTGTTGACCGATTAACCAAACTTTGTGCAAGCATATTAGGTTGGTAATTCATAGAACTAGCTAGTTCTTTAATAAACTTTTTTGTCTGCTCACTAATATCTGTGCGGTCTTTTAATGCCCTAGAAACGGTGGTAGTTGAAACGCCTGCAGCTAAAGCAATATCGTGTAAAGACTTTTGATGATTATTGCTATTGACTAATAAACTGGGCTTAATCTTTTTGCTTTGTTCAATAAAATGGTAATTACAGTCTTTACAATAAAAACGTTGTTTGTTTCGTACAATTCCGGCTTTAAGTATACGTTCAGGTTTGTTACATTTTGGGCACTTAACACGAGACATAAATTTGATTTATTTCTATCTATCTAAATAGATTTATTAATTATTAAAGATAGATACATCAACATTAAGTTATCACACAATTTAACTGAAATTATTACTGAAATATCGTGTAATCAAGCTTTTCTGAAATAAAAATAATTTTTTCTATCTATCGTTAACGTATACGTTAACGGTAAAGGTACTTAATCTTGAAATAGCACTACTTGAAAGTGTTTTAGTTCAATAAATTAAAATAAGTTCGTTAAAATAATTGCTATTTTATGAAAAAATTTTATGTTTTATTATTTTGGGTTCATCTTATGCTTTTCCTAATGCCAATGGGTGATGTACATGCTCAGAATATCAAAGTCACGGGAAAGGTGGTTTCTACAGATGGAAAGCCCCTTGAGCGTGTAACTGTTAAAGTAAAGTCTTCTGGAGAAGCTTCTGCCACAAATGCAGAAGGTTTTTTTAGTATCAATGCAAAGGCAACTGCTAGATTAATCTTCAGTTCTGTAGGATTTAAGCAAATTGAACTGTCTGCTAGTTCATCGCCATTACTTGTTAAACTTGAAGAACTGGTTGATTCTCTTGATCAAATAGTAGTAGTAGGTTACAGTCGTCAGAAAAAGGTAAACCTTACAGGGGCTGTTTCTGTTATAAGTGGAGCGGAGTTAGTAAAGCGGCCTCTTATGAACACTTCGGCTGCGCTCCAAGGTTCTTTACCTGGTGTTACAGTTTCTCAATTTAATGGCGAACCAGGCACAGATGCACAAGTCCGCATTCGTGGTATAGGTACTTTAGGGGATAATAACCCTTTGATATTAATTGATGGTGTTGTTGCAGGGTATGGAAATATTGACCCCGATAATATAGAATCAATTTCTGTATTGAAAGATGCCGCTTCTGCATCTATCTATGGTTCTAGGGCTGCTAATGGTGTTATTCTGATTGTTTCTAAAAGGGGAAAATCAGGGAAAATGAAAGTTGATTATGATGCATTTTTTGGCGGTCAAAAACCGGTAGACAAACCAAAGTATTTAGATGCAGTTGGCTTCATGAAAATGTATAATGAGGCAATAACAAATGAAGGAGGAGCACCAATTTATACCGATGCATATATTAATACATATATGGCAAATAATGCAACAGATCCCGACCATTATCCTAATACAGATTGGCAGAAATCTACTTTTACAAATGGATTACAGCAACAACATAATATTACACTTGCTGGAGGAACCGATCGTATCAAATTGCTTGCTGCTGTAAATTATATGGATCAAAACGGGATTATTAATAATTCAGGCTTCAAGCGATATAGCCTTCGGCTTAATGCAGATTATAAGGTTTCAGACAAACTCAATTTTCAGTTTGATATAAATCTTAGAAATGACAAGAACATAACACCTACAATAGGCTTCAGTGAACTTTTTAGACAAGTGTATAGAGTGCCTCCTGTTTATGCAGCAAAATATTCAGATGGTTCTTGGGGTCCAGGTTGGCAGGGAGGAAATCCACTTGCATATTCTTATGCCTCAGGGGTAAATGGTACTACAGCTTATACAGGGTTACTTAACTTACAAGCAAATTATTCGCCAATTAAAGGACTGAATTTAAATTTTAATTATGCGCCTAATTTTGGTACCAATTTTAATAGTACCAATCAATTAAAAATTGATTATTTGAATTTTGATACTAGAGCACTTCTTTATAGTCAACCAAATTCAACATCGCTTTCTAATTCAAATACAAATGCGCTAACAAACTATTTAAAGTTTCAGGCAAATTATACCAAATCTTTAAAGTGGTTAGATGTGAGTTTTCTTGCAGGTGCTGAGCAAACAGATAATAGAACTCAAAGTTTTGGCGCATCTAGGGCACTTACTCTTTTTCCAGATCTTGTGCAGATTAATTCATATCCATCGCTTAATCAAAACGCTAGTGGTACTGCGTCTTCTTGGGCGCTTCAGTCATTATTTAGTCGATTGAACCTTGTAGCTAGTAATAAATATTTATTGGAAATTAATGCTAGATATGATGGTTCATCTCGTTTTGCAGAAGACTTTAAGCGTTTTGGATTCTTTCCCTCCGTTTCTGCCGGATGGGTTGTTTCTAAAGAAAAATTCTTGAGCAATATTAATTGGTTAAGTCTTTTAAAAATCAGGGGATCTTATGGTGAATTAGGTAATCAAAATATTGGAAATTATCCATACATATCTTCTTTTGGACTAGGTCAGGGCGTGTTTAACAATAATATAGTAAGTACTGCTGCTCAATCTGTGATTGCCAATCACGAAATTTCTTGGGAGTCATCTAAGATGTTGAACTTTGGTTTTAATGCAGCTTTATTTGGTAATAAATTGAATGTGGAATTTGATTATTACGTAAAAAATACAGACAATATTCTTCTTACACTTCCTATTCCAATAATAACAGGTTTAAGTGCGGGTGTTCAAAATGCAGGTAAAGTAGAAAACAAAGGCTGGGATCTTCAGATTGGTTATAATGACCGAATTGGAAAAGATTTTACGTTTGGTATTACAGCTGTTTACTCTGACGTAAAAAACAAAGTAATTGATTTGAAAGGAACTGGTCCGTATATTTCTGGTTTCCAAATTACACAAGAAGGGCAGGAGATTGGCGCCTTATATGGACTTCAAGCGCAAGGCTTGTTTCAAAATCAAGCACAGGTAACAGCTAGTCCAACGCAATTTGGTACAATCAAACCTGGTGATATCAGTTATGTTGACCAAAATAAAGATGGCGTAATCAATGCCAAAGACAACGTGATTATTGGAAGTCGAATTCCTAGATATACTTATAGTGCAAATATATTCTTCGACTTTAAAGGATTTGACTTGACACTTTTCTTTCAGGGAGTTGGTAAATATAATGGACTTCAAATTCAGGATGCAGCATGGGCTTTTTATAATGCAGGTAGTGTAAGAGATATACACCTTGATCGATGGAGTCTAACAAAAACTGATGCAGAAAATGCAGTTGCAACTTACCCACGTTTTTTTATTTCACAAACTAATAATCAGCAAACATCTAGTTATTGGGTTGATGATGCTTCTTATATCAAATTAAAAATGATGTCAATTGGATATACTTTTCCAGCATCTATTCTTAAAAAAACACCATTCTCTTTATTCAAGGTTTATCTGAGTGGGCAAAACGTATTCTCTTGGGATAAATTACCAGGGTATGATCCAGAAGCGCCGTTAGGTAATCCTTTTAACTATCCTCAGGTATCGTCTTACGTTGCCGGATTAAAGGTTAGTCTTAAATAATAATAAAAAAGAAAAAAGATGAAAACAACCAATTTAATAATATGGGTATTCTCCGCGGTTTTGATTATTAGTTGTAACAAAGACTATCTTAATCGATTTCCCGAAGACTCGCCTAATAGTGCTACCTATTATACCACTGCAGATCAGTTGACACTAGCAATCAATGCTGCTTATAACAATTTGTCGTATCAACAAGATGGATTTCCTTATCAAATGCAGTTAGAAGGAACTTCAGATATAATTTGGCAAAGACCTGCTACTGATGCTCAAACAATTGGATTAGGTCAACATACGTCTAATACTACCATGATTAAAACGCTATGGACGCAATTCTATTCTGGTATTGGAAAATGCAATATGTTGTTAGATAATATGGCAAAGGCAAAATCAGTTACGCCAGCAGCACTATACACTCGTATAGATGGTGAAGCGAGATTTCTTCGAGCCTATTATTATGGAAATTTAATTGCTTTATATGGAGATGTACCTTTGGTAGATAAGTCTATTGGAGCAGCAGAATCATTTTTACCAAGAACGCCACAAGCAGACGTACTCAATTTTATTTTTCGTGATTTAGATTCTGCAACTGCTAAATTATCGTTATCATACACAGGTACTGATATAGGCCGTGCCACAAAAACTTCTGCAATGGCATTCAAAGCTAGAATGGCACTTTATTATGCTAAATGGGATATAGCAGCGGCTTCTTCTAAAGCAGTGATGGATCTTGCATATCATTCCCTTTATCCAAACTATAGGAACTTGTTTATGTTTGCCGGAGAAAATTCAAAAGAGACGATCTTTAATTTTGATTATAAATTAACGGTTAGAACTACTGCAACTCCAATAAATAATCAAGCTCGTAATGCTGGTGGATATTCTGGTCTTATACCTACAAGGGCTTTAGCGGATAGTTATGAATGTACAGATGGATTACCAATTGATAAATCTCCACTTTACACTACTGCTGATCCTTTCAAAAATAGAGATCCAAGAATGCGTCAAACTTTATTAGGAGAAGGAGACACTTGGTTTGGCACAGGAGGTATTACTTTTAATATGACTTTTCATCCAGATAGTGCTACTTGTACAAAGTTTACACCAGCACCTTTAGCCAAGATTGCGAATCAAGAAGTTACTAATGCTTTCTCTTCTTATTCAGGATTTATCATGAAAAAATACCTGGATCCAATTGATTTGGCAGTTAGTAACCAATCGGAATTAGCTTTCATGTTAATTCGATATGCAGAAGTATTGCTAACTTATGCAGAGGCAAAGATTGAATTGAATCAGATTGATGCAACTGTTCTTGATGCAATTAACCAAGTAAGGGCTCGTGGATATGGAGTTACTGTTGCACAAACTACGCTCTATCCTGCTATCACAACCACCAATCAAACTGCTTTACGTACAATTATTAGAAGAGAAAGAAAGATAGAATTAGCTGGTGAAGGTCTTCGTTTATTTGATATCCGCAGATGGAAGATTGCAGAAAAAGTTATGAACGGAATACTATTTGGTAAAGCACTAAATAAAAGTATTTACTATTCTCTTCCAATGCCTACTTTAGATGAGAACGCTTCGCCTGACTATTCTTCTTTTAATTCATTAGTTGGAGTTGTAGGTAATTTTAAAATCATGGATAATCCAAGAGTATTTAAGCCATTTAATTACTTATGGCCAATTCCACAAGTAGATATTGATGTGAACAAAAATCCAGGATTTGTTCAGAATACAGGGTATTGATTTTGTATATTTAATTGTTTTAATATTCATTCCAGAGGTCAATAGGTAAGTTTATACTTTCAATATTGACCTTTGGAAATTTTTTATTTTAGTTTGATATTCTATACGTACAAATTTTAAATAGGTTTTTTATTTTTCAATTGTTTTAATTACAAAAACTAATCACTGTTATATTTAAGAATTTTATAGGATGGTACTTAAAAATGTTCCTAAAAAAAACAATAGGAACTAGAAATTTATTTCTGGTTTTTAAAGGGTAGAATAAAAAGAACTTATTTAGTATTGATTGGTTAAAGTCTGAATAATATGAATCGATTGTTCATTACCTGTTTCTTTATTTATTTTACCATCTTGGCTTCAGCACAAAGCAAAACTTTGTGGAGCAAACTGTCCGACACATCTGTTTCTGTGTTGGACGGACAGGCTTGGTCAAATGAAATAGGTAATTCAATCCAACGCCTTCCAGCTCGTGCAGAAAAATTTATAGATAAACACAATTGGGATTTATCTCACCAAAGTTCAGGGCTTTCAATTAGGTTTTTAAGTAATGCACCTGAAATAATAGTACGATATAAAGTAACTAGCCCTATTAATTATGAAAGCATGCTTTCAACTGGTGTAAGTGGTGTTGATTTATTTGCACTTGATACAGATGGTATGTGGCGTTGGGCAGGAGGTAAATCTAGCTTCAAGGATACCATTCAATATGTCTTTGCAAAACTTCGGCCAAATGACAGTTTCCATAAGTTAGGTAGAGAATATCGACTATATCTGCCATTGTATAACCACGTTAGCAATTTGGAAATTGGGGTGCCTGATACTTGCCTTTTTAAAATACTTCCACAACGTTTAGAAAAGCCAATTGTCATGTATGGCGCAACAATGATACAAGGCGGGTCTGTTTCAAGACCAGGGATGGCATTGAGTAATATATTATCTAGAAAGCTAGACCGTACTGTTGTTAATCTGGGGTTTTCCAATTCATTTGATTTAGATGAAGGAATCATAAATATTATAAATGAAATTGATGCGAGAATATATGTTTTGGATTGTTTTACTAATAACAAATCATTAATGAATGATCCAATACTGTTTCAAAAACGCATCTTTGAAACAGTTAAAACAATTAGGTCTAAGCACCCTAATACGCCTATTTTATTTACTGAGGCCGCTGGCTATACAGACAATTATTTAATTCCTGAACCACAAACTATCTTTAATAATTCAAATAATTTTCTTAATGAAGCTATTGAAAATCTTAATAAAGAGGGTGTCAACGGTTTATATCTTTTAACCAATAAACAAACAGGCATAGACGATGCATCAACAATAGATGGAATCAATCTTAATGATATTGGTATCATGCGTTATGCAACTGCTTTTGAAAATAAAATTCGAGAAATATTTAATGAACCTGTTGGGGAATTAAAAACGCAAATGCCAATTCCACAACGCAGAACCCCAGCAAGTTTTGATTGGGAATTTCGACATAAAACAATGCTTAAACTGAATAAAACAGAACCTAATAAAGTGTTGTTGATTGGCAATTCAATTACGCATAACTGGGGCGGCAATTTTTCTGCTAAACAAACACCCAATGGAGATATCTGGCAAAAATACCTTGCCCCTTATGGCGTTCGAAATATGGGTTTTGGCGCTGACCGAATAGAAAATGTTTTATGGCGTGTTTATCATGACGAAATAGACGGAATAAATCCGGAGAAAATTATTCTTAGTATGGGTACCAATAATCTAAGGGTAAATACTAATGAAGAAATTGTAGAGGGTCTTAGATTTTTGCTGCAGGCTATTCGATTGCACCAGCCCAAAGCTAAAATTACTTTATTAGCAATCTATCCGCGTCGCGACCAAGAAGAAAGAATAATAATTATCAATAAAGCTATTCATGCTATGGCAAAATCTATTAAAGTAAAATTTGAAGATATTGGAAAAGGGTTGTTACAAAAAGATGGGAAAATAAATGAGACGCTATTTAATGATGGGTTGCACCCAAAGACTGCAGGCTATGAAATATTAGGTAAGAAATTAGAAGCTATCATAAAAAAGAACTAGTAAAGCTTAATGGCAATAAACAAATTATTATGGTAAAAATATTTTTTTGTGGAATAGCTTCTTTAGTAATTATCGGAATGGTTTCCTTTCAGTTGCCATTGAATGAAGTAAAGCGGTTTTATGTTGCAGTGAATGGTAAGGATATAAATAATGGGTCAATCAATCAGCCATTTGCTACACTTGAAGCTGCTCAAAAAGCAGTGAGATCGATAAAGAAAAATGGAATTTTTGCAGCTATTGAAGTAGTTATAAAAGGAGGGACTTATTATCTGAATCAAACCATAGAATTTACTGCTGAAGATTCAGGATCAGTGCTTACTCCAATAATTTGGAAAGCTGCAGCTGGTGAGAAAGTGGTATTAAGTGGCGGCAGGCGTTTTACAGGCAAATGGCAAAAAAATAGTCAGGGTATTTGGTATACAGAAGTGGCTGAATCTAAAGGGTGGGTTAGAGATATTGATAATCTAGAAATGTATTCAAAAACACCTAATGGTCCTTTGAATTTTCGTGAACTTTTTGTGAACGGAAAACGAGCTATTCGGGCACGCTATCCCAATGTAAATAAGGGCAATCCTTTTCTTTATGCTATTTCAAGCTCAAATAATCAATTACTAATTGATACAGGAAAAGTTAAGAAAAGTTGGGGCAATGAAATAGATGCACAAATCAATATTGTACCCCGATGGCGTTTTTTTAATCAATGGAATGATGTGGTGAGTGTTGATCCAGAAAAGTCTAGTATCAAAATAGGGCCTCGGGAACAACAAGGTGAAATTGATAAAGGCAGTTGGTTTTGGATTGAGGGAGTAAAAGAAGAGTTAGATATGCCCGGAGAATGGTATCTAGATCATCTAGAAGGTAGATTATATTATAAGCCCCTGCAAGGTGAAAATCCCAATAACTCAGAAATTATTGCACCTTTTTTAAATAGAATTTTTTATTTAAAAGGCGACTTAGAAAAGAATTTATTTGTTAAGCATATTAGTTTTCAGGGTTTTGATTTTAAACACACTACATTCACTTTAGGACAAATAGAAGCAAGAGTTCATACCGATTGTGCAGTGATGTTTGAAAATGCCAAAAACTGCAATATAACAGACTGTCATTTTGAAAATATTGGCGGGTATGCATTATGGTTACATCTTGATAGCAGAAATAATGTTTTCGATAATAATTCGGTGAAAAATTCCGGCGGCGGCGGTGTGCTTTTAACCGGATCGCGTTTGTCTTATATGGACGATTCTAAAATTTATACACCTGGTGAAAAAGCTGCCAAAGTATTTCCAATACTAAATCGGATAACCCGCAATAAAGTAGAACATTGTGGTAAAATCCGTTACTATGGAGGTGGGGTCCATATTGATTCAAGACCAGCATCTATGGCTATGGAGCCCGGTAATTACATTGCACATAATCATTTTCGAGACTTATCTAGAAATGGAATATTTGCTTTTAGAAACCAGGGTGGAAATGTTGTAGAGTTTAATGAAATTAATGATTGCATGCAAACAACAATTGATGGAGCCGCAATTCATTTTGCAACTATGAATCGTTTAAGTGCGCCAAATTTTATTCTAAATAATTATCTCTATGATATTTGGGGATATCAGCAATTGGTTAGTGGAAGCCCTCGCCGTACTTTGGCAAATGGAATTTTTCTTGATTGGGCTACCAGTAATACAACTGTAAAAAACAATGTAATTTATAATACAGGGGATAAAGAGATTAAACCCATTATGGGAAACTGGAATCTTGATATTCAAAATAACCTTTCTTCTAAAACAAAGATTGCTGCTTTTTTACCATTAGAGATTGGACCAAATGGTACAGCTAGCAATTGTATTTATATTGAACAGTTAAGAAATACTGGCGGAGTTATTACATCTTCAGATAATAAATTCCTACGATATTCAGGTAACTGGGAAAATAAAAAAATATCAGGCATGAGGAATTTATTCAAATATAATTGCCAACAAGCTGCATCAACAGTGCAAGCTAAAGTTACTTATCAATTGCCGGTTAATGAATCAGGAAAGTATAAAGTTTGTTTAATGTATTTCCCTGACGAAAAAAATGCATCAAACGCAACCATAACAATTCAAACGGCTAATGGAATAGAAAAAATGGAATGGAATTTTAGAAAAGGAGATCCATTAGGTTTTGCAACAAGGGTGGGAGAGTATTTTTTTGAAAAAGATAAACCTGCAACTTTAACTATATCTAACGAAAATGCAAATGGCTATATAATTGCTGATGCTGTTGGAATTATAAAACAACAATAAATATTTTAAAAATAATAAATGCTATTATTTAACAACAAAAATTTAAGGTGGAAAATTGCAATATTACTTTGCTTTGCTTCTGCATTGAGTTACATTGATAGGAGTACGCTTGCCATCTTAGCACCTACAATACAAAAAGAATTACACTGGACAGATATTGATTATGCAAATATTACTGCATTATTTGTTTTAAGTTATACTATTATGTATGCCATTAGCGGCCGTATAATTGACTGGATAGGCACTAGGAAAGGATTTGCTTATTCAGTTGGAACCTGGTCTCTGGTGAGTGTTTTACATGCTTTTGCAAATACGGTTGGACAATTTTCTATTGCTCGATTTTTTTTAGGAGTAACCGAATCAGGAAATTTTCCTGCTGGAATTAAGTCAATTTCAGAATGGTTTCCAATGAAGGAACGTGCTTTAGCAGTAGGCATGTTTAGCGCTGGTTCTGCTATAGGCGCTACCATTGCGGTTCCATTGGTAACTTTTGTTGCACTTGCATGGGGGTGGCGTATGGCCTTTGTTGTTACAGGTGCAATTGGTTTTTTTTGGGTAATCGTTTGGTTAAAATATTATTATCTACCTGAACATAACAAACAAATATCAACAGCGGAAAAAGAAATTATTTTAAAGGATGAAATAGTTAATGGAACTGATCAAATTCTTTCAAAGTCTTTTAGTATAAAAAAGATTTTATTGAAAAGAGAAAGTTGGGGCTGTTTTTCAGGAAGGATATTTATTGATCCTGTAGTTTATTTCTTTGTTTTTTGGATTCCCAAATATTTACATGACGTAAAAGGTCTTTCTTCTGCTGAAATTGGTATTACTGCATGGCTACCTTATGCAGCAATGGGAATTGGAACAATACTGGGGGGATGGCTTCCTAAACTTTTAATTGAAAAAAGAAATTGGAGTTTAAATCGTGCTAGAAAAACAATCATGTTGATTGCTTCTATTGCAATTCCTGTTTTTTGTTTTGCTTTAACTATAAAAGTGAGTGCTATTACTGCAATTTTTTTAATTTCTGGGATTATGTTAGCTCATGGACTTTGGTCAAATATTACTTTAACCACTGAAGTTTTCCCAAAAAATGTTCAAGCAACTGTTACTGGAATTGGCGGAACCTTGGGCGGACTTATGAGTGTGATTTCTCAAAAGTTAATTGGTATTACAGTTGAAAATCATTCTTATTTACCCATTTTTATTTTCATTGGATGTACTTATTTAGTTGCTTTTAGTTTGGTTCATTTATTAATTGGTAAAATAGGAACGATACATAAAATTTAAAAGAATCATTATTCGAATTAATTATATATGAGAACAATTGAACATAGTTATGATTTTGTAGTGGTTGGTGCAGGGTTAGCTGGTATTTGCGCAGCTGTTACTGCAGCTAGAAAAGGAATAAAAACAGCACTTGTGCAAGATCGACCTGTACTAGGTGGTAATGCAAGTACCGAGATTCGAGTACCACCTGTTGGTGCTACTCAATGCAATTTTGCTTACTCTCGAGAAACAGGACTTATTGAAGAAATTTTTCTAAATAATTTGTATAGAAACCCTACTTGGAGCTCTGAAGGTTGGAATTTAGAACTTGAAAATATTGTTAGAAATGAGCGGAATTTAGATTTGTTTTTAAATACTGCAGTTTGTAATGTTGAAACCTTGTCATCAGCATCTGATACAACATCAACCAATATAAAAATAGAGACTATCAAAGCATACTGCTCCATGGCAGAAACATGGCATATATTTCAAGCAACTTTTTTTGCAGACTGTTCTGGTGATGGTGTGGTAGGATCACAAGCGGGTGCTGAGTTTAGGTATGGTATAGAATCACATGGAGAATTTAACGAATCAATGTGCCCTGAAGTACCTACAAAAGAAACGATGGGAATGAGTTTACAACTAAGAGCGCGTGATGCTAAAAGGCCTGTTCCCTTTACAAAACCTAAATGGGTAGATTTTGAATTTAATATAGAAGATTTTGGACCTTATCGTCCTGTTAACGAAGATTTCTTTCCTGATACTGGTGGATTTTGGTGGTTGGAGTGGGGAGGAGAATTTGATACAGTTCATGATACATTAAAAATTAAAGATCAGGTTCAGTGCATAACCCTTGGGGTATGGGATTATTTAAAAAATCGTTCCCCATTAGCAGAAAAGCTCAGAACATATGAGTTAGATTGGATGGGAGCTGTACCAGGCAAAAGAGAATCTCGCCGCTTTGAAGGTGATCATATTTTAACAATGGGAGATATTGAAAATCAAATTCATTTTGATGATGCAGTTGCTTATGGTGGTTGGGGTTTTGATCATCATCCACCAGGGGGATTTCATGATAAGGTAAATCCAAGTACGCACCAATATCTTCGTGGTCCGCATAATGTACCGCTTCGTTCACTCTATTCTCGAAATGTAAGTAATTTGTTTTTTGCAGGTCGAAATATCAGTGCAACGCACTATGCACTTTCAAGTACACGTGTAATGCTTACTTGCGCTCAATTAGGTGAAGCAGTTGGGATGTCGGCTGTACATGCTATTTTAAAAGGGTATACTACACGAGAACTTTCAACAAAAGAAAATGTAAAATCTGTTCAGTATGATTTAATAAAATCTGATCACCATATTCATTCACTTCCTACAAATTTACCAAACGACATTTCATCTCAAGCCATTGTTTCTGCATCGTCTGTGTTTTCAGACCATGAAAATGTTGAATCCTGGGGTACAGATCCGCTTACTAAATCTCGGATGCAATTGTTTGCAATAATATCTAATCGTATAGATTATATAGAAGTTAAATTAGACGTTAGTGAAAAAATAAAACTTAGCTATACTTTTTTACAAGGTCCAGCAAATGGTTCAACATATCCTGAGAAGGAACTTGTTAGAAGTTTTGTGGAATTGAACCCAGGCAAAGACCAATGGATTGTTTTACCAATTTCGTGTGAAATAACCCAACCAGGTTGGCATTTTCTTATCATAGAAGAAAATGCGGCTATAAGACTTCATGTTATTGAATCACCTACTGGTCAATTAAGATATTACCCAAGACCCGAAGATCCAATTCGTCCTAATCTTTTTTCGACTTGGACTTTCCGCTCAATGTCTATAGGGCAACAAAAAGCAAATGATGCAGATGGTGCAAAAATCATTGCACCAACTTGGAATGAACTTGCTTATAAGGCTTTAAATTATATTAATTTTTTAGGATTTTCTTTTGTTAGTAGAGTGTTTCCTTTGCAAGCAATTTATGAACCTAAAATGGTGTCTAATCAACACAGTCGTCCTACAAATATTCCTAATCTTTGGGTGTCGGCAAAAACATCATTCAATAATCCGGAATGGATAAGTTTAACTTGGAATCAACCGCGTAATATTGAGGGCATTCAGTTAATATTTGATTCTTCACTTCATTTTCATTTTGGTCAGAGTTGGCAAGGATATGCAGTAAATGCAATACCTTCTATTGTGAAAGAATATCGAATTATAGCTAAGATCTTCGATGGTAAGGAAGTAGTTATTGCAGAAGTAGAAAATAATTATCAGCGGAATTGTTTCCACCAGTGTCATCTCAATAATGTAGAATCTGTAAGACTTGAATGCCTTTCTTCGAATGGGATTGACAGGGCGCACGTATATTCAATTCGTGTTTTTGAGAAAGGTAATGAAGAAAAAAATTAATAAAATATACTTTTAAAATTTGTAAATTACAAACATTGAAGACTTTCTTACTATATGGCAAAAAGGATATAAGGGTATTCGAAAAATCTATTCCAGAGCCTGGGGCAGAAGAGGTGCTTGTCATGCCAAAATTTACAGGTATATGTGGGTCTGATGTACATTATTTTCAACATGGTTATTGCGGAAATTTCTTTCCTAAGCAGCCTTTTGCGCTTGGTCATGAATTCGCTGGCGTGGTTCATCGTTTAGGCTCTAATGTTAAAGGTTTTACAGTAGGGGATGAAGTGGCAGTAGACCCATCAATGCCTTGTGGAAACTGCAAACACTGTAAAACTGGGCATTATAATCTCTGTTTATCAATGCGATATTTTGGATCTGCTAGTTGTGATCCACATATTGATGGTTCTATGGGTCAATACATAGTTGCACCTGCAAAAAATTGTTATATTCTACCTGTTGGTATTACAATGGCACAAGCTTCTTTACTTGAACCATTGTGTGTTGCAATGCATGCAGTTAAACAAGTAAAACAAATTGCAGGAACCTCTATTTTAATTACTGGTGGCGGTCCGATTGGTCAACTCATCTTACGTGTTGTTCGTGCATTTGGTGCTCATCATATTACTGTTAGTGATGTGAATGAGTATGCAAGAAATTTCTCTATGAAAAGTGGCGCAGACCAAGTGGTAAATCCACTTGATGAAAATGCTTGGGAAAATTTAAAAAATATTGATGTTGTTTTTGAAGCTTCAGGTGTGCCATCTGCTTTGTCGAATGGAATACAGGTTACTCGCAGAGGTGGGTCTTTGGTTTTGGTTGGTACTTTGCCAGAAAATTTTTCTATCCCTGGCAATTTAATAATGAGTAAAGAATTGAAATTGTATGGGTCTTTTCGATTTGCAAATGTATTTGAAGACGCAATGAATATGGTGGCTGCAGGCATTATAAACCTAGATGGTATAGTAACTGCCACCTATTGTTTTGAAGATATTCCACTTGCTATGCAACGAGCGCTCGATAAAAATGAAGTTATAAAAGTTCAAATAGCTTTATGATATATAATCAATTAGGCAATTCTAGTTTAGTGGTGTCAAATTTAAGTTTTGGTGCTTCTTCTCTTGGTGGCGTTTTTCATGAAGTAAACGAAAACAAGGCAATAGAAGCCGTTCATACAGCACTTGAACTTGGTATCAATTACATTGATGTTGCCCCTGCTTATGGAGCCACAAAAGCAGAAATAGTATTAGGTAAAGCGCTTCGTAATATTCCAAGAAACAGTTATTTTATTTCAACTAAAGTAGGGAAGAACACAGCACCAGGAGGCTATGGTTCTGATTCGTTTAACTATAGCGAAACGGCCATCCGCCAATCACTTGATGAAAGTGCTACCCGTTTAGGCGTGAACTATTTCGACATTGTTTATTTGCATGATATTGAATATAACAATCAACAACATACTGAATGGGCTTTATTAGAAGGATTATTGACATTACAAAAACTTAAAAAAGAAGGTAGCATTGGAGCCGCAGGTATTGGTATGTATTCAGTGTCACTTTGGGAACGTGTAATTGCAGAAGGTGTCATTGATGTTGGACTTACACATAATATTTATTGCCTAAATGATACGCGCTTACTTTCATTACTTGAAATGGCTAATGTAAAAGGTATAGGATTAGTTAATGCATCTCCATTTGCTTCGGGCTTATTAACTAACCGAGGCGCACCAGATTGGCATCCTGCATCAGCAGTGCAAAGAGCATTATTCGCTAGAGCAGCAGAACATTGTATTAATAAAGGTTCAGATATATCTAAGCTTGCTATGCAATTTTCTAGCCAGAATCCCAATATAATTACAACCATGTTTAGTAGTGCTAACCCCAATGCTATTAAACAAAACATTGCTTGGAGTAAAGAACAAATTGACGAAAACTTATTGAATGAAGTGCGTGAAATACTTGCACCCATATCAAACCAAAATTGGAATTATTAGTTATGAAAATAGATAGTCACCAACACTTTTGGAAATACAACGAAAAGGATTATGTTTGGATGTCTGAAGAACATGACATAATAAAAAAAGATTTTCTCCCAGAGAATCTTCTTGTTTTAATGGAGGAGGCACAAATTGATGGAAGCATTGCGGTGCAAGCCAGACAAAGTATAGTAGAAACAAATTTTTTGCTAGCATTAGCAAGTAGTAATTCATTTATTAAAGGAGTAGTTGGGTGGCTTCCATTTTGCGAATCAGCTATTGAAGGTTTAATTGATAAATATGCAGCTGAAAAAAAAATTGTTGGTTTTAGACATGTTATTCACGATGAAATTGACAACGATTTTATACTTCGAAAAGATTTTAACAAGGGCATTACATGTTTGAATCGTTATTCACTGTGTTATGATATATTAATTTTTGAAAAACATTTACCACAAACAATATTATTTGTTGATCAGCATCCAAATTTGAGTATGGTAATTGATCATATAGCAAAACCACGGATTCAACTAAATAACTTCGACCATACTTGGGCTAAAAATATACAGAGTTTGGCAGAACGCGAGAATGTTACTTGTAAATTATCGGGTATGGTTACTGAAGTAATTAATAACAAATGGAATTACGCATTACTAAAACCCTATTTTGATGTTGTATTAGAAGCTTTTGGGCCAGATAGAATTATGTTTGGATCCGACTGGCCAGTTTGTTTGTTGCAAAGCACTTATAATAAATGGGTTGAAACTGTTGCGACATTTATTTCGCCACTAAGTATATCTGAACAATCAGCAATTATGGGTGGAACTGCTGAACGTATTTATTTGAATCATTCGTCAAATAAGTTTTAAAAATTAATTTATTATTTATGGAAATAAATCAGCATAGAAACACAGATATTGACGTGAAGCGAATAGGAATGGTTATTAAACTCAGGCCTGAATATATAAAAGAATATTTGGAATTACATGCCTGTGGAAATCCAGGAGTAAGAGATCTTTTAACAAAATATCACCTAAAAAATTTCAGCATTTTTCTACATCAAATTGGGAATGAATGGTTCGAGTTTGGATATTATGAATACGATGGAACTAATTTTTCTGCTGATATGGCCGCTTTGGAAAATGAACCGAGAAATCAATATTGGTTAGAGATTTGTAATCCAATGCAGATGCCCCTAGAAGGCGAAAAAGGATGGGCAGTGATGGAGCAAGTGTATTATAATAAGTAATAAAATTGCTGTGCAAGTTTGGAATGAAGGCGAATTCAAACCTGAAGCGCAAATTTCGTACAGAACTGCTTTTATTTTACCAGGAGATATATACGCAGAACAAGTTGTTAAAACAGATACTACTTGGCTTTGCCAACAAGACAAGAGCTTTGCGCCGTTCAAATTTAATAGTCGTGTTTATTATACCGCAGGTGTAGTTAGAAATTTTGCATTCTAATCTAACAATAGCTATAAAAAGGTTATTTTTAAAAGCCCTAATTACTTATGGAAACCTTATAATATGAAAAAACCATTTCTTGCTATTTGTTGCCTTATTACAGTATTGGTTGCTATTGCTTTATCATCGAATCAAACCAAAACAACGAACCAAAACTTAGAATCTGGATTTGTGCATCCGCCAGATAGTATTCAAACCAGTGTGTATTGGTATTGGATTTCTGATAATATTTCAAAAGAAGGCGTTATTAATGATTTATATGCCATGAAAAAAGCAGGGATTAACCGTGCGTTTATTGGCAATATTGGTTTGAAGGATGTAGCTTATGGTAAAGTAAAAATGTTAAGTGAGGAGTGGTGGGATATTTTACACGCTGCTTTAAAAACAGCCACAGCTTTAAATATTGAAATTGGTATTTTTAATTCGCCAGGATGGAGTCAATCTGGAGGTCCTTGGATTAAATCTACAGATGCCATGCGGTATTTAATTTCTTCTGAAATACAAGTTAGTGGGCCACTGCAATTCTCTAAAAAATTAGAAAAACCTAGTGAACTTTTTCAAGATGTTAAATTGATTGCCTATCCTGCTCCAAAAAATAATTCATTAGTACTAAATACTTTAAACGCATCTGTAAGTTCATTGCCTAGTGTAGATAGTTTATTGACCCTTTTTGATGGCGATAAAAAAACAGGTATTAGTTTTCCTACAGGATCTGATTTTATAGTCAATCTAAATGCCAAAGAACTTTTTACTGCAAGAAGTATTGCCATTAGACCTACCGAAAATCCTATGTCTGCAAATGTTTCTTTACAATATGAATCTGATAAAGGCGAGTATATTTCTATCACTGATTTTAATATGAATCGTTCTAATAATGCGTTAAATGTAGGGTTTGATCCTTTTGCTCCTGTGGTCATTTCTTTTTCGGCCATCACTGCAAAAAACTTTCGCGTAATATTTAAAAATAAAAAACCAAAATCTGGAATCGCATCAATTGATTTGTTTTCAGCGCCTAGGGTAGAGCGCTATAGTGAAAAGACATTGGCAAAAATGCATCCTACACCGCTGCCTTATTGGAAAGATTATTTGTGGAATGACCAAGTGGTAGTGAATGACGCCAGTACTTTAATTGATGGATCTAAAGTAATAGACATTAGTAAATATTTATCTGTCGATGGTATGCTTAATTGGAATGTTCCTGCCGGTGATTGGATTATTTCTAGAACAGGGATGACACCAACAGGCACCGTTAATTCTCCTGCATCGCCCGAAGCTACTGGATACGAAGTAGATAAAATGAGCAGAAAATTAGTTGAAAAACATTTTAATGGTCATATAGGTGAAATACTCAAACGCATTCCTGCCGAAGACAGAAAAACTTTTAAAGTGGTTGTACAGGATAGTTATGAAACGGGTGGGCAAAATTTTACCGATGATTTTTTAGTTGATTTTCAAAAAAGATATGGCTATAGTGCGCTTCCTTATTTACCTGTTTACAATGGGATGGTGGTTAATAGTCAATTAGCATCCGATAGATTTTTATGGGATATGCGCAGAATGGTAGCAGACAAAGTTGCGTATGATTATGTTGGTGGATTAAGAGATGTGAGTCATAAATATGGTTTAAGAACCTGGTTAGAAAACTATGGCCACTGGGGCTTTCCGAGTGAATTTTTAATGTATGGTGGACAGTCCGACGAAATAGGTGGTGAGTTTTGGAGCGAAGGGGAGTTAGGAAATATTGAAAATCGTGCGGCTACTTCTTGTGGACATATTTATGGTAAAACAAAAATATCTGCAGAGTCAAACACTTGTTCTGGCAATCCTTTCAGCCGATATCCTGCAACAATTAAACAACGTGGCGATCGCTTTTTTGCAGAAGGAATCAATAATACTTTATTGCATGTTTATATCACACAACCATACGAAGACAAAAATCCAGGCATGAATGCTTGGTTTGGAAATGAGTTTAATAGAAAGAATACTTGGTTTTCGCAAATGGATGTGTATACAACGTATTTAAAGCGCAATAATTTCATGTTGCAACAAGGTTTGAATGTGGCTGATGTGGCTTATTTTATTGGAGAAGATGCGCCTAAAATGACTGGTGTTACTAATCCTGAATTACCTCTTGGTTATCAGTTCGATTATATGAATGCAGAAGTGATTGAAAAATTCATGACAGTAAAAGATGGTTTAATTACACTGCCACATGGTACGCAATATAAAATAATGGTATTGCCAAAAATGGAAACCATGCGTCCTGAATTACTAGCAAAAATTAAGCAATTGGTATTTGATGGAGCAGTGATATTAGGTCCAGCACCCAAGCGTTCGCCTAGCTTGCAAAACCAACCAAATGCAGATATACAAATTAAAAAAATGGCTGCTGAATTATGGGGTAGTGTAGACGGTGTAAAAATCATTTCTCGAAAATTTGGCAAGGGAATGATTTTAAATGGGATGGATATGAAACAAGCAATGGCACTAATTAATTGTGTGCCTGATTGTGTTATTCCAACTGATTTATCTATCCATTATGGCCACCGAACTTTAGGTAATACACAAATATATTTTTTATCGAACCAAACACAAGAAACAAAAATAATTAATCCTGAGTTTAGAGTCAAAGGATTGCAACCTGAATTGTGGGAAGCAACTACAGGCTATATGCGTAATCTTGCTGGCTTTACTCAAAACGAAAAATCAACCACTGTGCCATTGCAATTAGCACCTTATGAAAGTGTATTTATTGTTTTTAGAAAACCTGCTCAAAAATCAATTGGCTCAAGCATTTCATTAAATTTCCCCATCCCAAAAACAGTTGCTGAATTAAAGGGTCCATGGAAATTAAATTTTAGCGCTGCTCAAAGGGGGCCAAGCGAACAAGTAGTTTTTGATACTTTACAAGACTGGACAAAATCTACCGATGATCGAATTAAATACTATTCAGGAACTGCTATTTACAATACTACATTTCAAATAAACCAAAAGAACATTAATAAAGAAATGTTTATTGGTTTAGGCGCAGTAACAGCAATGGCAAAAGTTACTGTAAATGGAATTTATGTTGGCGGATTATGGACAGCCCCTTATAAATTAAATATCACTAAAATGATTAAGCAAGGGGCTAATGACATTAAAATTGAAGTAGTGAATACTTGGGTGAATAGATTAGTTGGAGATAGTAAATTACCTGTTAATGAACGGCCAACTTGGTGTCCGGTAAATAATTTTAAACCTAGTACTCCTTTACAAGCATCTGGTTTGTTTGGGCCAGTTAAAATTGTAAGTAATTAAATTAAAGAGAATTTTTAAAATCATGCATAAACTCGCTAGGTGATTTGCCATATTGTTTTTTAAATTCTCGGCTAAAATATTTTCGATCATTATATCCAACCATATAAGATACTTCCGAAACGTTTAGTTCATTTTTTAATAATAATGCTGCCGCTTTTTTCATTCTGATTGATTTAATAAAATCATTTACAGACATATCTGTAAGCGCTTTTATTTTTTTATATAGTATTGGGGCGCTCATAGCTACTTTTCTTGATAGCATGGTTACGCCAAACTCAGGATCTTCAATATGTTCATGAATTAAATCAACTAATATGCTGTAGAAATCTTTATCAATAGTACTAGAAAAATGTGCATCAATTATTTCTGCTTTTTCTAATTGTGGGGATGAATTTAATTCTTCAGAAAATTTGTTTCTTAAGTTCTTTCTAAGGGTTAATAAATTTCGAACATTTAATGTCAATGCTTTATTGTTAAATGGTTTGGTTAAGTAAATGTCTGCTCCATTAATTAAACCTTCAATTTGTTCAGACGCTGTTGTTTTTGCGGTTAATAATATAACAGGAATATGACTTGTTCGCGCGTCGGTTTTTATTTTTTCACATAATTCAAAACCATTCATTTCAGGCATCATCACATCGCTTAAAATTAAATCAGGAATTTCTGTTATTGCAAAATTCCAGGCTTCTAGTCCATTGTTGCAGATATTAATTGAATACTCTTTTTCAAACGTTTCTTTTAATAATTGGCATAAATCTAAATTGTCTTCTACAATGAGTATACTTAGTTTAGAATTGTTAGTGGCAATATTGTTATTGGGGACTACTTTTTCGGTAATTGGCTGAGCACTAGTCGTTGCATCATTCAGTTGCCAAAATTCTTTTAAATGTTCATTCCCTTTTTGTAAAGACACTTTAAAACAGGTATAACTATTTATTTTATTTATTTCGCTTTCTACAGTAATGGTTCCTTTATGTAATTCAATAATGTTTTTAGACAATGCTAAGCCTATGCCATATCCAGTGTTTTGTTTTCCATGATCTGCTACTTGAAAAAAATTTGTAAATAATTTAGATATGTATTCTGGATGTATTCCTCTGCCATTGTCAATAACAGCTATAATTACTTTATTGTCTATTTGATCTACACTAACCGTAACCTTGCCATAGTCTGGTGTGAATTTCAATGCGTTATTAATTAAATTAAAAAATACTTTTTCAATCTGCGTTTGATCAATGTAAATATTAATAAGATCTTCTTTGTGCTTGAATGTTAATTGAATATTTTTCGAATTGGCTAATTCCTGAAAACTATTTAATATACTTTGTAAAAAATCAATCAAATTGTATTGACCTATTTCTAATTTTAAATGATTAGTATCTGCTTTTCTAAAATCCATTAACTCCCTAACTAATTTTAATAATTGCGTGGTATTTGATTTAACTAAACTTAATTTCTGTGTATTTGAATCATCTAGTTGTTTGCTTTCAATAACCTTTTCAATTGGCGTCATGATTAACGTTAAATGCGTTAATATTTCATGCGATACATTGGTGAAAAAATTCATCTTCACTTGGTGTAATTCCTCTTCTTTTACAAGCATTGCTCTAAAAAAGAAAAAACGATGTATTACAAATAGCAGCATTAAAATGATCATTCCATAAAATGTATAAGCCCACCAGGTTAACCAAAATGGAGGCAACATTCGAATGCTCATTTCCAAAGGTTCACTCCATATGCCGTCATTGTTCGATCCCATAACAATTAACCTGTAACTGCCATAAGGCAGATTGCCATATGAAATGGTTGTATTATTGGTTTCTGTCCATACTTTTTCAAAGCCTACCAACTTGTATTTGTATTTGTTTTTATTGCTTTTAATGAAATTTAATAATGCAAAATCTAATGAGAATATGTTTTGATTGTATTTGAAATTAATTTCTGTGGTTTGGTTGATGTTTTTTTCAAGTAATCCATAATTGTCTAATATTTCAACTTTTGCGTTATTTACTTTTAACCCTGTAAATACTAATTTCGATATAGTATTATTGGTTTCAATTTGTTCAGGAAAGAAACTAGTTATGCCATTATATCCACCAAAGTAAATTTCACCTTTACTATTTTGAAAATAGGCGTTGTAGTTAAATTCATTTGCTGCAATGCCATCACTTGTTTTATATATTTGACAAGTATTATTTGTTGGATTAAATTTAATTAATCCTTTGTCTGTACTCAGCCATAATTTGCCAAACTTATCAGCAATAATTCCTAATATCTTTTTGTCTGATAATATAATATTGTTATTGTGATAGTAATTACCATTTTGCTGATTGTATAATGCTAATCCGCCATTTAGTCCGAACCATAAATTACCATTAAGGTCTTTTGTAATACAATTAACAATATCAGTTTTACAAATATTTTTAACATAATTTTCATTTATTAGATATAAACCATAATTAGTTCCTATCCACAATCTTCCTTTGTTGTCTTCTTGATATGCTCTAGCTACTTTTAATTTAGCATTTAATGTTTCTCTATCACTCCCTTTTAAAGGATTGTTTTTTATAGGGATTAATTTTGTTTTATCTCTAATAAATAATTCAATTCCTTGAGTTCTTCCTAGCCAAAATCTATTTTTTGAATCTTCAAAAATGGATAGTATTTCGTTGTGTGTTGAAAACTCGTTCTTTTCATAATTTTCTTCAAACAACATTCTTTTGAAAGTGCTAGTTTTAGTATCAAATAGATTTAAACCGCCACCTTGCGCTGTACCTACCCATATTTGATCATCTCTATCTTTATAAACTGATTTAATTAAGTTTGAACTTAAACTAGAGGCATTGTTAATGCTATTTTTATAAACAGTTAATTGTTTTGTTTGTGCATCAATTTTATTTAATCCACCACCTTCTGTTCCTATCCATAAATTTGCCTTATTGTCTTCTACAATTCCACTAATTACATTATTACTCAAACCTATTTTTCCTTCATTATTTTGTATAAGGTTAAATTTTGTATTAGCAGAATAACTAACATTAGCTCCGCCAAAATAGGTGCCAATCCACATAGACTTTTGAGCGTCTTGATAAATACTATAAACTGAATTTTGGTTTAAACTTTTTTTATTTTTAGGATCGTGTTGATATGATTGAATTGTAAATTTTAATGGGTCGATTATACTTATTCCTTCTTGTGTGCCAATCCATACTTTGCCATCTTGTCCTAATACCACTTGTCGTATATTATTATTTACTATACCCGCAGATGGATTATTTTTATATAGAAATCTTCTGATTTGACCTGTATTTAAATCTAGACGATTAATTCCGTTTTTAAGAGTTCCTATCCATAATCCTTGCATTCCGTCTTCAACTATTGAAGTAATATAACTGGAACTTAAACTTTCTTGGTTTCCTGGATTGTTTCTAAAAATTTGATAATTCCATTTACCATTTCGTTGTTGAAGTTGTGTAAGTCCATTGATTGTTCCTATCCAAATAGTTCCATTATGGTCTTCATATATTGCTTTTATATAATTATCAGCAATTGATATTAAATTATTTAAATTATAAAAGGATTGAATTTTACTAGTATCTCTCGTGGCGTCTATCACAAATAAACCATTTGAAGTACCAATCCATAAGTTCTTTTTTTGGTCTTCATACAAATATGAAACTATTGGTTTGGGTTTGATACCAGGTAATTTTATTTGTAAAAATTGATCTTTTTCTACTAAATATTTTTTTAAACCCTCATGTGTACCTACCCACAAGTCTTTATTACTATCTGAGTAAAGTGAATATATATTAGGAGGATAATTCTTACTATTATTTACATAGTATGTTTTAATACTAGACCCATCATATTTATTTAATCCATTTGGTGTACCAAGCCATATAAAACCTTTTGCATCTTGGCAAATGGCTAATACAGAGTTGCTCGATAACCCATTTTCGTTTGTTATATGATTGAATTCTACTATTTGTCCTGTTGAACAGATAGTCAAAAGCATGAATATAGCAGACACTATATAAAATCGTAAAATTCTCATGCTAATAATGGCTTTTTTAATTCCGAAACTAATAGGTTTAAAATTAACTATTTGTTCTTCCTAAATATATACCACCATGGGGTATTATCTTAAATACTTAGGGTGATTCTTTTAAATTCTATACATAACTATCGTTTTAGAACAAAAAAGGGCTGTTCTTTATAATAATCCCCCTTAATATTTATAATGCTCACCCATCACATTGTTAAACAAAATAGAATTTTGTAATGTAGATTTTTTAGTTGGATACCAATCTAACTTTTAATAATCAACATTTAATTCACCTAAAACGATTGTCCTATGCGATTGCTCTCCAAACATTGGAAGTTTTGTCTAATTAAAAAAATGACATTTGCCTTGATGGTTTTATGTATGCCAATGATTTTATTGGCTCAAACAAAAAAACTATCAGGTACAGTAAATGATGAGAATGGGAAACCCATTCCAGATGTTTCAATTTCTATTAAGAATAAAACGAATGGTACCAAAACAGATGAAACTGGTCGTTTCGTAATTGAAGCTTCAACTGGTGCAACGTTGGTTTTTACCTCAGTAAATCACGAGCTGATAGAGTCGGTTGTTGGAACTAGTAATACAATTAACATTGTTCTAAAAACCAAATCAACTGATTTAGGCGATATCGTTGTTGTAGGTTATGCTACGCAGAAAAAAGTTAATATGACTGGTTCTGTTGCTACCATTTCATCAAAACAATTAGAAAATCGACCAACTACTAATTTATCTTCTTCTCTTTCTGGATTAAGTGCTGGCGTATATGCTCGTCAAGGATCCGGTCAACCAGGTTCTGATGGAGCAAGTATTTTAATTCGTGGTACAGGAACGCTTAGCAGTAATTCGCCGTTAATAATAATAGATGGTATTATTGGAAGCATGGATGCGGTAAATCCGGTTGATGTTGAATCTATTTCAGTATTAAAAGATGCAGCCTCTGCTTCTATTTATGGTAGTTTGGCTGGTAATGGTGTAATATTAATTACTACAAAAAAAGGTCAGAAGAATAAAACGACTGTTACTTACAATGGAATTTTTTCAAGTACCAATCCAATTAATTTACCAAGCTATAATTCAAATTATGCAACGCATATGCGTATGATTAATGAAGGAGCTGTAAACGTTGGCCAAACCCCAATATTTGGTGCTGCAACAATTAATGCTTGGGATTCTGCTTCAAAAATTCCTAATCAACTAAATGCAATAGGCGTTCCTAATAGTATTGCTTATCCTAATACAGATTGGGCAGATGCAGTTTTTGATAACCAAGCATTAGCAAATCATAATATTTCTATTAATGGTGGATCAGATAAAATCAATTATTTA
>Ga0214919_10001779_pt1 | contig 34732 bp, 26 predicted proteins | sample LL1503_MetaG_FD_177994 | JGI IMG/M metagenome (GOLD analysis project Ga0214919, IMG submission 177994) | Freshwater microbial communities from Lake Lanier, Atlanta, Georgia, United States - LL-1503 | ecosystem: Environmental > Aquatic > Freshwater > Lake | place: USA: Georgia | collected...
GGTATCGCTAATCGTCGGCTGCGACACCCCGGCTAGCTATAAAGACCCCGAAGGGCGCCAGCTCGTCGTCAGTCTTGAGAAAATCAATATCCAAGACTTCGCCACGGCGGGGTCCGCGATGTTGCAATCGATGATCACTTCTCCGGCCTTCAATGCTGCTGGAGCCGCACCCGTATTACAGATCGGGCAGATTACTAACGATACCGGAACAAATTTCGATACGAGCCTCTTGCTTTCCAAGATGACCGTACCGCTGGTGAATGCGGGTCGTGTTACCTTGATCGAGAGCGATGCCGTAGCGGCCGCCGCCCGCAAGAACGCCGGATCCAGTGCGAAGGTTCCCCAGCCTGACTTTGTCCTTTCCGGTAAGATTCTTGAGGATCGTTCGAACGCGGGCTCCACTCGTCAGTCATCCTTTGTGTTCCAGCTTACGCTCGTCGAAGTGAAGCGCGGCGTCGCCATCTGGAAGGACGAAAAAATCGTGACTAAGCAAGGTTCGAAGAACTCGATCGGCTTCTGATAAACCCTCGCCAGTCAGCTTGCCATCCATCAACCTGCCTCTTCTTGCGGAGATGAAGGTTGATTTTTTAATCGTTGGACAAGGCTTGGCCGGCTCGTTGCTCGCCAAGGGGCTGCGTGCCCGCGGTAAAACGGTGCGCGTCGTCGATGACGGCTGGAAGTCTTCCGCCTCGCAGGTGGCGGCTGGGCTGATGACGCCGTTGACGGGTCGACGTTTCACCCTGACGAAGGATTATCCGCAATTATTCGCAACGGCGCGCCAGGTATTGTCCACCGCGGATGTATTCCGTCCGATGGATGTTTATCGGATGTTCGTGGATGAGGAGCAGCGGACAAGGGGGCTGAAGCGAGGCGAGTGCGGCAGTTGTCAGCCGTTTATCCGAAAAATCACGCAGCATCAGGGCGAGATTGATGCCAGCCTGACCGATGCTTTCGGGGGTACTTTGATGCAGGGTGCGTGGGTTGATTTGCCTAAGCTGCTGGCTGATGCTCGCGCCGAGCTTAAGGCCGCCGGTTGCTTGATAGAGGATTTTTTTGAGCCTGAAGTAATGCGGGATGGTCCTGAAGGCATCGAATGGAAGGGGGTCAGGGCGGGTGGGGTCATTTTTTGTGACGGCTATAAATCAGCCCTCCGTGGGCCCTTTAAGGATCTGGCTTGGCAGCCTGCCAAGGGGGAGGCCTTAAATATCACCTCGGATGCCCCGCAGGGGGCTTTTATCCTTAATCGCGAGGGTTGGGCCTTGCCGCTCGGCAGAGGTCGCTGGCGGACCGGTACGAACTGGCAATGGGATCAGCTGGATGAAGCCCCAACCGAAGCGCAGAAGGCGAAACTCATCGCACGCTTTCAAGGGTATTTTGCGCAACCCGTAGGGGTGGATATCACCGCGCATGTTGCCGGTGTCCGCCCGTGTACGGCGGACAATCATCCCTTTCTCGGGACGCATCCGGCCCTACCGCGGGTGCACATTTTGAATGGGCTTGGCCCGCGGGGGACCGTGTGGGCTCCGACGGCCGTCAACGAGATGGTCGCTTACCTTGTCGACGGCCGGCCGATTCGTCCGGAATGTGACGTGCGTCGCAAACTGAGCCGAACGGTCGAATAGGGAAGCAGGCAACTGGATGCCGAGAATTAATTCCTAATCGCGGACCAGGCTTACTTCTTTTTCGACTTCGATATTTTAGTAGCCTTCGTCGTGCTGGTCTGCTTGCCGACGAGGAAATCCACGGCCAGCAAGTAGCCGTCAAATCCCAGGCCGGTGATCACGCCTTCGCAGGCGGAAGCCGTCACGGATTTATGCCGGAATTCTTCCCGCTTGTAGATATTCGAAATATGAACCTCGACGGTCTGCATGCTGCTTCCCGCGATACTGTCGCGCAGGGCGACGCTGACGTGGGTGTGGCCGCCGGGATTGATGACCAGGAATTTCACGCCTTCGTCGGCCCACTTCGCAATTGTATCGATGATCTTACCTTCGTGGTTGGATTGGAAGAAACGCGTCTTGGCGCCGGAAGTTTTCGCATGCGCGGCGATGAGTTTTTCAAGATCAGCAAGCGTCTGCTTGCCGTACACCTCCGGCTCGCGCTTGCCGAGCCGATCGAGGTTAGGTCCGTTGATGACGCCGATTTCCATGTGCAATCATTAGGGGTAGGGCACGGATGGCTCAAGAAGCAATCGGGGGCAAAGGGCACGAAAAAGGGCGACTTGTGAGGTCGCCCTTGGTCTCGCTGGAGCTCTTGGCTTACTTTAAGATCTGACGAAGAACGTAAGGCAGGATGCCGCCATGGCGGTAATATTCGCCTTCGATGGCCGTATCGATGCGGGCTACGAGCGGGGCCTTATCGACACTGCCGTTGGCGCGGCGAATCACGAGCGTGACCGGTGTCTTTGGCTTGATCGGGCTGGAAAGACCCTCGAGGTCGAACGTCTCGGTGCCATCGAGGTTGTACGAAGCGGCATTCTTGCCGTCGGTGAATTCGAGGGGAAGTACTCCCATGCCGAGGAGATTGGAGCGGTGGATGCGCTCGAAGGACTGGGCGACCACGGCACGGATGCCGAGGAGCGCGGTGCCTTTCGCGGCCCAATCCCGAGACGAACCCATGCCGTAGTCGACGCCGCCGAAGACGATCATGCCTTCCTTGCGACTTTCATAGATTTTGCAGGCATCGTAGATCGCCTCGATTTTTCCTTCAGGTTGAACCTTGGTGAAGCCGCCTTCTTTACCCTCGGCCATGAGGTTCTTGACCTGGGTGTTGGCGAACGTACCGCGAGTCATGATGCGATCGTTACCGCGACGTGAGCCGTAGGAGTTGAAATCTTTCTTGCTGACGCCGGCGGCGAGCAGGAATTTACCGGCGGGAGTTTCTTCTTTGAATGCTCCGGCAGGCGAGATGTGGTCGGTGGTGACGGAGTCGCCCAAGATGGCCATCGGACGAAGTTTCGTCAGGGATGGTACCGGCGGCGGGGTCATCGAGAAGTTTTGGAAGAAAGGCGGTTCCTGGATGTAGGTCGACGATTCTTTCCAGCTGAAACGTGCGCCTGTGCCGCCTTGGACGCCTTTCCATTCGGCCGTGGCATTAGCCAGGGAGTCGGCGGCATATTTGGATTTGAACATCGCTGGCTTAAGCCCGCGAGCGACGTGTTCCGCCACTTCGGCCTGCGTAGGCCAGAGATCCTTGAGGAAGACAGGTTTGCCATCTTTGCCCGTGCCGAGCGCTTCGGTGTCGAGGTCGATATCGACCCGTCCGGCGAGCGCGAAGGCCACGACCAGAGGAGGTGACATCAGGAAGTTTGATTTCACGGCGCCATGGACGCGGGCTTCGAAATTACGATTACCGGAGAGCACTGAAGCGGTCACCAAGTCGCCCTGTTTGATGGCGCCTTCGATGTCGGCATCGAGCGGGCCCGAATTCCCGATACAGGTCGTGCATCCGTAGCCCACGAGATTGAAGCCCAGCTTATCCAGGTAGGTCGAAAGATTGATCTCGTTCAGATAATCCGTCACGACACGCGAACCTGGCGCCAACGAACACTTCACGTTGGCATTGACGGTGAGGCCTTTCTCGACGGCCTTTTTGGCGACGAGGCCGGCGGCGACCATGACGGAAGGATTGGAGGTGTTGGTGCAGGAAGTGATTGCGGCGATGACGACGGAACCGTGATTGAGGGCGCGTCCGGTGGCGCCGACAGCAATCGAAGCCGAGCGATCAGCGGCAGACTTGCCGAAACCGTTCTTGTCCTTGCCCGCGACGAAGAGGGTATTGAAAGAATCTTTCAGCTTGGGGAGATCGATTCGATCTTGAGGGCGCTTGGGTCCGGAGACGCAAGGAACGACAGTACTGATGTCCAGATCGATGGTCTGCGTGTAATCGATGCTGCCAGGCTTAGGTATGCCGAAGAGACCTTGGGCCTTGTAATATTCCTTCACTAATTCGATGTGCGATTCTTCACGGCCGGTTTGACGGAGGTAATCGAGGGATTTTTCGTCGACGGGGAAGAAGCCCATCGTGGCGCCATATTCCGGGGCCATGTTGGCGATGGTCGCACGGTCGGCAAGGGAGAGGGCTTCGGTGCCTTCGCCGTAGAATTCGACGAATTTTCCGACCACCTTCGCTTTGCGGAGGATCTCGGTCAGGCGGAGCGTGAGGTCGGTGGCGGTGACGCCTTCGCGGAGACGGCCGGTAAGATTGACGCCGATTACTTCGGGGGTCTGGAAGTAGACGGGTTGGCCGAGCATGCCGGCTTCAGCTTCGATGCCGCCTACGCCCCAGCCCACGACACCGATGCCATTGATCATGGTCGTGTGCGAATCGGTTCCGACCAGCGTGTCGGGATAGAAGACGCCGTTCTTTTCGAAGACCAGCTTGGCGAGGAACTCCAAGTTTACCTGGTGGACGATGCCGATGGCCGGAGGGACGACGCCAAAGGTCTTGAACGCTTGCATGCCCCATTTCAGGAATTCATAACGTTCGGTATTGCGGCCGAATTCTTCGCGAAGATTTTCGAGGAAGGAAGTAGCTGTGCCAGCACGGTCGACTTGGACGGAGTGGTCGACTACGAGGTCAACCGGGACGAGGGGCTCGATGACAGCGCTATCTTTGCCGAGCTTGGCGACGGCTTCGCGCATCGCAGCCAGGTCGACGAGGAGAGGGACGCCGGTGAAGTCTTGGAGGACAATCCGTGCGACGACGAAAGGGATTTCGGTATCAACGGGCTTGGTGGCGTTCCATTTGACGAGCGTCTTAACGTCGGCCTCGGTGACGGCGACGCCATCGCAGTTACGTAGGACGGATTCGAGAACCAGACGAATGGAAACGGGCAGGCGCGAAATGTTGCCATGGCCGGATTGTTCGAGAGCGGGCAGGGAGTAGATCTGTCCGGATTTGCCTCCCGCGGAAAACGGGCGAAGGGCTTTGAAGGGGTCTTGGGCGGCCATGGTTAGTGAGGTATGGAAAAGGGTGAACGCAGGGCGTAGGGCCAAGCGAGGGAATAGCCAAAAGCAAAGAAGGCGGTCGGGGCAAGCCCGACCGCCTTCAAATCAGCTTCAATTTCGCTTAGGCTTCGACGGCCTTCTTGATCTTGGCGAAGTTAGGCATCGAGGCCGGGTCGCGTTTGACTTCCGAGTGAACGACATTGCCATTCTTATCGGCGACGAAGACGGAGCGCTTGGCTACGTTAAGGAGGCCGGTCTTTTCGGGAATCACGCGCGTATCCTTAACCTTGAAGGCTTTGACGGCCACGCGGTTGAAGTCGGAGACAACGGTGACGCTGATATTGTTCGCTTTAACCCAAGCTTCTTGGGCGAAGGGGCTGTCGACGGAAATGGCGATAATATCGGCCTTAAGGGACTTATACTCATCGAGTAAACCCGAGAACTTACAGAGCTCATCGGTGCAGACTCCCGTAAAGGCGAGTGGGACGAAGAGGATAACGGTCGAACCTTTGCCGACATTACGACGCAGGCTGACTTCAACGAGTCCGGCATCGGTTTTTTGCTTAAGGCTAATTTCAGGGAGGGGCTGGCCAACTTTGAGGGGCATGGGTATGGGGGTGAGGGTTAAGGACTTACAAATAAGGCAATCATAAGCCCAAGAGCAAGAACGGAGGCTGAATTATGCCATTTATGGTCATTTTTCGCAACCCCATGGTCGTTGCGGCACTAAAAGCACCTATTTTTACCTTTAGGATTCGATGCCGTCTTTAGCTAATCCAAGGCGTTTAAACCATTTATGCTGCTTTCTGACCAAGGCCCAGGTGTCGAGATTGATGCGCTCAGCCAAGCCATCGAGGGCAACCTTACGTCCATCGGTTAGCCAGTCCATTGTCGCCCGGTAGCCCACGGCACGAGAGGATGCGAGTTCGGGGTCGAGATTAAGGGACAGAAGGTAGCTCGCCTCTTCGATCAAGCCCTCGCGTAGCATTGCCTGGGTGCGTTGGCCGATTCTTAGGCGAAGTTCCGAGTCCGGGCGTTCGAGGAGGTCAAAGGTGATCGTGTGATCGGCGAATGGGCCGCGTCGGGAAAGGAACTCGTCTCTGAGCGAATTGAGATCCCGAGCGGTGGCCAGACGGCGTTCCAAGGCTTTCGCGACACGGATGGGATTTTGGGTATCGAGCCAAGTGGGAAGCGGGCCGCTTTCGAGGTTACTCAGGCGGGTTAGCAAGGCCGGTAGGCCTTGCCGCATCAGTTCGCGGACCTCGGCGATGATCTCGTCGCTGATCGGCACGTCATCGGTCACGGGGCCGAAAAAGACGGCCAGATAAAAACCGCTGCCGCCAGTAATAAGAATTTTTTTACCTCGGGATTGCGCCGAGGCGATGGCGTTGCGGGCCATCGTGATGAATTGCAGGACCGAATAACGCTCGGTCGGTTCGACGAGGTCGATGCCGTGGTGGCGGATGCGGGCTTGTTGTTGCGCGTTAGGCTTGGCCGACCCGATATCCATGTGCCGATAGACGCAGACCGAGTCGCAGGAGAGAATCTCGGCATCATGCTTCTCCGCCCAATCCAGCGCAGTATCCGTCTTTCCGACCGCAGTGGCGCCGGTGATGATATGGAGTGGCGGGACGCCTTTCATCCCGCTTGTTTGGCCCAGGTCAGGCAGTACGAAAGTAAAATCAGGGCCGCCGGTGCGGTCAGGATAAGGCTATCAATCAGATCGAGCGCGCCGCCGATGCCTGGGATGGTGGCACCGGAATCTTTGACGCCCGCAAGGCGCTTAAAGACGGATTCTACTAAGTCGGAAGGGATACTCAGGATGGCCAGCGGCAGCGCCATAATGGCAGCTTTCCCTGGGGTCATGAATTCAAGCCCTAGCGGGCCGCTGCACAGCCAAGCGAAAATCGCCGAGGCTAGGGCGGAGCACGCCAGACCGCCGAGGCATCCCTCCCAGCTTTTGGCCGGACTGATATTCGGCGCGACTTTGTGTTTTCCGAAGGGCACGCCAATGAGAAGCCCGCCGACATCCGTGAACTTCGTCGCGATGATGACCCAGACCACGTAGTAAAGCCCGACAGGTTTACGATTCAACAATTGGCCGTCTTCCATGCGGGCGATGGCTACCAGCGCCGAAAGCATGAACGGAATATAGAGGAAGCCGTATAATGTCGGCATCCGACGAAGTAACAGCGGGACTTCGCCGGGTCGGCGGAGAAGAAGAATCAAGTGGAGGCCGATGGCCAGGGATGTCGCAGTCAGGAAGTAGTTCGCCTGGGCCCGCGCGTTAGCGAAAAAGAATAAGCAAAATAGCAGAAGGAGACCGGCAAGGATGCCGTTTAACCTTGGTTGGGTGACGCCTGGGATCTTTTCGGCCAATTGGTAGAATTCATATTGCGCGACGGAGACCAGAAGCGCCAGCAGCGCGAACGCGGCTTGTTCGGCGACGGAGAATAGTCCGCCGACCCAAATGACGACGCCCACGACGACCCAGAGGCCTACGGTGCTTAAGGTGCGGTAGATCATGCGTTGGGGGTGGCCTGAACTTGTTCGCGGGTCATGCCGAAGCGACGTTCTCGTTTGCCAAATTCAGCCAGGGCCAGCTGTAATTGTTCTTTCGTAAAGTCCGGCCAGAAGACGGTGGAAAAGACGATCTCAGCGTAGGCGGATTGCAGGAGTAAGAAGTTGCTCAGGCGAAATTCGCCGGAGGTACGGATGATCAGGTCGGGGTCGGGCATGCCGGCTGTCGAAAGGCGGCTTTCAACCGTAGACCAGTCGACTTTGGATGGATCGATTTTCCCGGAGGCCGTATCTTCGGCGATGGCTTGGGCGGCGCGGACGATTTCTTGGCGAGCGCCGTAATTGAGAGCGACAACGAGCGTGAAGGCGGTGTTGTTCTTGCTTGATTCGATGACGTCCGTGAGCGGAAGACGGATGAAATCAGGCATCCCCGAAAGGTCGCCGATGACCCGGAGACGAACTTTCCGCCTTTCCAATCGGGCGAGGTGAGCGCGTAAGATCCATTCACCGAGCTTAAAGAGCCCGCTGATTTCTTCGGGGGGACGTTTCCAGTTTTCGGCGGAGAAGGCGAAGACGGTGAGGGTGCTGACGCCCAGATCGATGCAGGCGTCGACGATTTCGATCAACCGTTCGGCCCCACGTCGATGGCCTTCAAGTCGGGGAAGGTTGCGCGCGGCCGCCCAGCGTCCGTTACCGTCCATGATGATGCCGATGTGGCGCGGAACGTCCGGTTTTGGGCTGGGATTGAGCACGGGGTCGGGCACGAGTGGGCAGAATGAATTACCTCTAATCCTTCTGGCAACCGCGAATCAACGCTCGTCGGCCGCAATCATCACTCCGGGGAAACCAGCGGTGCGGGCCAGTTCGCAGACTTCGAGAAAGGTTTGCATCGTTAAGGAGGCGTCCGCCTTGATTAAGACTGGCCTGGATGCGCCGCCTGCGGCCGCGACGCGGCGTAATTCAGTGCCCAGTCCGGCACGATCAACGACACGACCCGCGACAACAAAAACTCCGGTGCCGCGGGCTGAGACCAAGGTCACGGTCAGGGATGTGCGGGCCATGTCGCCGATGGTCGACTTGGGGGTCTTGAGGTTGCGAGAAACGGACACTTGGCGTTGATCAAACCCTACATACATTCCGGGCGAGTATACGAAGTCAGAAGCCAAGGCCGAGACTAGGCCGGCGCAGACCAAGGCGAGGGCCAAAGGAATGAAGTCGATCCCTTTTTCGGCAGGACGGACTTTCTCGAGAACTCCAAGAGGGGTGCGCACAATCAGACGGTCTTGGATTTATCGGCGGGAAGTTCGTGCCGGACGAAGGTGATAATCGCATGGGCGGCGATTTCCATTTCCATTACGATCGAGCGGACGCGGCCGACAAGGAAGTGGTGGGCAAGGGAACATGCGGCCGCGATGACCAAAGAGAAACCGGCGGTCGCCAGCGCGGCTTGGACGTCGAGCAGTAAAAAGTCGGCGGAAGCGTAGACGCTGCCGTCGCGCAGCGCGGTGGCGAGGTGGAAGCCTGAGAAGATGGCCCCGGCTAAGCCCAGGAGAGGGGCCATACGCCCGATCGCCGAGATGGTACCGAGTCGACGCTCTAAGACCGGTAATTCAAGCAGGGCGGCTTCGGTGGCCGCATCGCGCATCGCGACATCGCCATTAGATGCCCGGAGCAAGGCGGCTTTGACGACGCGAGGAACCGGGCCGGGGGATTCTTCGCAGGCGGCGAGTGCTTCTAAGGGACGGCCGGCACGCAGGTTATTGCGCACGCCTTCGATGAAGTCGGAAGAAAGAACCAAGCCGCGATGAAGGAACATGGCACGTTCGACCACGAAGACGAGGGCGAGAAAGGCGAGGATGAGTAGGAGCCAGACGAACGGACCGGCATCAAAAGGGAAAGAGAAGGCGCGGTTCATTGGGGTTTGTTCGATAGATTATTTGAAGCGGAGGTGCGCAAGGTCGCAAGTTTGCTTTCGGCGGTGGCTTGGCCTGGTAGGCGTGCTTCGCCCGGTGCGAGATTGCGGTTTATTTCAGGGATGATCCGGTATGCGGCTAAGGCCTCATCGCGGTCATTATCCTGTTCGCTGATTTCCCCTAGGAGCAGGATGGAGCGAGCGAGCCACAGCCTGCTGGCGGAATTAAAACGTTGGGTGGGATTAAGCGAGCCGGAGCCAGCCATCGGGGTGCGTAAGAGGTTGAGGGGACGGACTAAGGTCGTCCGCGCTTCACGTCGGGTTACGGTAGCTTCGCTGTTCGTTTCGGTTTTGGCGCGTTCGATCAGGGCCAGCGACCATTTGTACCATGCTTCAAGGCGGATTTCGTCGGAGTCTTTGGACCATGCCTCGGCGATGCGTTCATAGGCGGCAGCGGCGCGGGCGATGCGTTGGCGATCGATCAGACCGTTACGATCCCGCCGAAGTTCGGCTAAACCAAAAAGCGAATCAGCGCGGGCCATCTCGGCTTGAGGGCGCGAGGGGTCGGAAGGTTTGCTGCGGATAAGGCCTTCCAGCACTAAAAGTGCCTTGTCGAAATCGCCCAGGGAGCGGAGGATCTCCGCACGTCGCATCGCCACGCGGAACATGAGCGGGCTTAACGGATAATTATCTGTGAAGCGCTCCAAGAGTTCGACCGCATCCTTGAGTTTGGCTTCGCCTTCGGTGGGGGCCTGGAGGGCGGCTTGTTCGGCGGCTTCATAGAGCCCGAGTTGAGCGAACTCCGATAGGGCGGAGTCGCCTTGGAATTCTTTCGCTAAGGCTTCGAAGCGAGCTTGAGCTTCGGCGTTTCTTCCGGCGGCCGCGAGATGTCGTCCTTCCACCAGGTAGGAGGCGGCAGAGGCGGCGACCTTACCATATTTCTTTCGCAACGAGACCAGTTCTTCCATGCCTTTGATCGAACCTGTATCAAGGGCGGAGCGGGCTTTCAGCAAGGCGACATGGCCTTTCAGTTCCGGGACGGCGTTGCGAAGTTCGTCCGTGGCTTCGGCTGGTAGTTTCTCCAAGCGTGTTGCGATGCTATCGGCGATTTTTGCGGCTTGATCAGGGTGGTGGTTGCTCAGCGCAATCAAAGCCTTCAACCAGTCGAAGCGTAGCGTGAAATCAATCTTGGTGTCATTAATGATAGGCGCCAGGCGAATCAGTAAGCGCTCCGCTTCCGTAGGTTGATTGGCTTTGCGCGCGTCATCGATGAGATTCCATACGGCCATCCAAAGACGTTCGCGTGGAATCAAGCGATTTTTGCGGGAAGCGTCTTCGATCACCTCGGCGGTGCGATTCCATAGGGCCGGTTCATCACCTTGAAGGAGGAGGCAGTGCACCCGTTGGTGAAAGGCCGTAAAGGCTAAGTCGGGTAGGGTGGTCTCGGCTTGAATCGTGGCGTAGGCTTTTTCGGCCAGCACATAATCTTTGGCCAAGAAAAGGCAGTCAGCCGCCACGGTGCGAAGTTTGTCGCGACGGGTCTCGATGGTGCCTTCGGAGAGCGTGGTGATATGGTTCGCGGCCAATCGGAAAGAGCCATCTCCCCAGGCGGCCAACGCCAAGGTGCGAGTCGCTTCTCGGGCGAGCGGGCTTGCGGGTACGTCGTGCAGCAAGTCTTCGGCAGCTTGGCGGGCTTTCTCGCGATTGCCCGCCACGAGCATCAATTGGGCCCGAGCTAAGTGGATTGCGTCAAGGATCTTGGGGTCACGCGGGCAAAGGAAGGCAAGCTGTCCGTCGTTATGTCGCATCAGGAAGTCATAGACTTCATTGCTGATGGCTTTGGCTTCGGTGGGGTTATTCTTTGCTAATTCATCTTCGGCGGCGAAGACCAGGGCATGAAGCGCGGTGATGCGAACCGAGGGATTTGACTGATTCTTGGCGGCATCCTTAAGGCGTTCGCGTCCGGCCGAGGTATTGGGGCCAAGAATAAGACCGGCCAAAAGGTCCGCTTCGGCTTGGCGATTGGCGGGAAGCGGCCCGCTTTCGGCAAGGGCGCGGGCCGCTTCGGTCGGGCGTTTGAGATGTGCTAAGGCCAAGGCAAGATTACGAGAGTAGGCGAAAGCCAGCGGAGTGTTCTTGGCGGCGGCGGAAAGATCTTTGAGGACGGAAACCGTCCGCTCTTCCACATGACCTGCGATGATGGAAGCCCGGTAGCCTAAGATTTCGATACGTTGACGTTGTTCTTCGGAGACCGAGGTTTTGCTGACGGCCTCAAGGTTTACGTTAATCCCGAAATTATCGCCTTCGGCAGCGGCGAGCATCCATCTGAGCGCATAGACCCAAGCGAGTTCCTGTGAAGGGATTTCTGCGAGATTGATCTCGGCGACGAGCGGTTTGGCGGCGGCGAGGTCATTATCAAGAAGTGCCACCAAGGCTTCGCGTAGAGCCTTGCGGCTTGATGCTGGCAGGAACTTGAGTGCAGCTTTAGCTTCGCCGATACGGGTCCTTTCGATGCATGCGGCGGCGAGTCCAAGTCCCGCTCTTTCCCGGTCCGCGTCGTTGAGGTGTGCATCCGAAAGGCCTTGGGAGAAGAGCATCGAGGCGGTCGAAGATAATCCCGCGGCAAGGGCCTCTTCGGCTAATTCAAGCGTAGTCCGTCGTTCAGGTTGTTCACCACCGGAAAGATCGGCATTACGTGCGATGAGCGATGGCGGCAAATCCTGAGCATGGGCACGGAGGACGAAAAGTCCGGCGCAGGCTAGGAGGGTGGCCAAGGTGAACCGTCGCATTCCCCTCACTGTGATTGGGGAAGGCCTGACGGGCAAGAGGCGAGTGCCGTTCCTAGGCTTTATCGAGACCGAAGGCTGTATGTACCGCCCGCACCGCTGCATCCGCTTTGGCGGGGTCGAGGGCGATCGAGATTTTGATCTCCGAAGTCGTGATCAATTCACTGTTAATCCCTACCGAAGCCAAGGCCTTGAAGAGCGTCCCCGCTACGCCAGGGTGGGAGATCATTCCGACGCCGACGATGGAAAGTTTGGAGATTTCACCGGCGGAGCGCACTGAACCGGAGCCGAGTTTCTTGAGCGTATCGCCTACGACTTTTTCGACGCGGCTATATTGATCGGTCGTGACCGAAAAGGTGAGGTTCGATTTTCCGCCATGACCGAGGTTTTTGATAATCATGTCGACGCTCAGGCCGGCCTCGCCGAGGTCGTCGAAGAGAGCGGCGATCGCCTGAGGGTCGTCAGGCAGGTCGTTCACCGTCACACGGGTCTGGAGGCGGTCGAGGGCGACGCCGGCGATCGCGGCGTCTTCGAGGGTTTTGTCGATGGCTTTCACAATGGTACCAGGTTGGTCGTTAAAGGAGGATCTTACTTCGAATGGAACGTTATATTTTTGGGCAAATTCGACGGAACGAGATTGCATGACCTTAGAGCCGCTTGAGGCGAGTTCCAGCATCTCCTCGTAGGAAATCTCATGCATTTTTTTGGCATTCAGGACTATCCGAGGGTCGGCGGTGTACACGCCGTCGACGTCGGTGAAAATCTGGCAGAGGTCTGCTTTGATGGATGCGGCCACGGCGATGGCCGTAAGGTCCGAACCGCCTCGACCGAGCGTCGTGATTTCGCCGAGTTCGGTGACGCCTTGGAAACCGGCGACCACGACGACTTTGCCTTCTTCTAGCCGTTGCAAGAGGTCGCCTCCGCTGATGCGGGTGATGCGGGCGCGGGTATGGACGTCGTCGGTAAAGATACCAGCTTGGGCTCCGGTGCGTGAAACTGCCGGAACGCCGATGGCGTGCAGGGCCATGACCGTCAGGGCGATGGTTTCTTGTTCGCCGAGGGACATGAGCACATCCATTTCGCGTTCGTCAGGCAATTTGGACAGAGCTTTGGCCCGGGCAATCAGGTCATTCGTGACCCCGCTGCGGGCGGAGACCACGACGACCAGCTTGTGGCCTTTGGACCACTGTTCTTTGATTTTGGCCGCAACATTCTGGATGCGGTCAACGGTGCCGACGGAAGTTCCGCCGTATTTCTGGACGATAAGGGACATCCTTAGGATTCAGGAGAGAAGATGCGTAGAATGACGGGTTCTTCGAGTACCGTTTTGAGGCGGCGCAATTCGACAAGGACGGCGGACATCTTGCGTTCGCTCACGGGGTAGGTCGAAAGCGTGACGGTGCCGCGCCCTTTATTCGGGTGTTCGTATTGAATCACTCGGGCGATGGAAACTTTATGCTTAGAGAAGATCCGGTAAATCCCTTCCGAGACGCCGGCCTTATCGAGGAGCGAAAGACGGAGGTAGAAAGGCGACACAATCTCGTCGAGTTCGGCCATGCGCACCGCACGTCCCATGCGTTCACGTGAAAGCAGGGCGTCGCTGGAAAGGCCTTGAGGGGCGGCCCCTGTTAGGGCTGCGATTGCATCGACGATATCGCCGATTACGGCCGAAGCGGTGGCATCACCACCGGCTCCGCGGCCGGTCAGGGTCGTGGCACCGACGACATCACCACGTAAGGTGATGCCATTGTTGACTCCCGAAACCCGAGCTAAGATATCGCGATTAGGTACGAGGGCAGGGTACACGCCGACGGTCATCCAGCCGGCTTTGAAGTCGCGACGAATCACCGCGAGGTGTTTGAGGGCGAAGCCGAACCTGCGGGCAAAGTCGATATCCGCCGGCCCGATCTTGCGAATACCTTCGACCAAGGTGCGTGCGGCGGGTGCCCATTTTCCGTGAGCAAGCCAAGCGAGGATCGAAGCTTTATGCCAAGCATCGATGCCATCGACGTCGAGGGTCGGATCGGCTTCGGCATAACCAAGGGCCTGGGCTTCTTTGAGCGCGTCTTCGAAAGACAAACCATCTTCGCCCATGCGGGTGAGGATATGATTACAGGTGCCGTTCAGGATCCCAACGATGAGGTCAAAGCGATTGGCGACGAGGCCTTCACGGATGGCTTTGATGATGGGTATACCGCCGGCGACGCTGGCTTCGAAAAGGAATTGTCCGCCATGCTTGCGAACTGCGGCGAAGATCTCGGGACCGTGTTCGCAGAGAAGGGCCTTGTTGGCAGAGACCACGACCTTTCCTAAGCTCAAGGCGCGGAGGGTGAGCTCGCGGGCTTTGGTAGTACCGCCGATGAGTTCGCAGACGACATGGACTTTCGGGTCTTCGATGACTTCGAGCGGATTCTTGGTTAGCTTGGACGCGGCGATTTTTACCCCGCGCTTTTTCTTCAAGTCACGGACGGCGGCTTTACGCAGCTCAAGTTTTACGCCTAGGCGTGATTCGAGGTCTGACTGTTTTTCGGTCAGATGCTTCCAGACCCCTTGGCCGACGGTGCCGAAGCCAAGTATTCCAATGCCAATGGTGCGTGGGGCGGTCATATCGGTAAAATCAGGCTTTTTTGACGAAGCGGTTCTCGGTGCCGTTCAGGAGGCGTGCGATATTCGAGCGATGCGTCCAGACGTTGAAGGCAGCGATGGCGGCGGCGAACCAGAATTCCGCCGGAGAAAACTTGAAGGAAGTGAAGAGGGGAAGGATCCAGCAGCTGAGCGGAAGAGATACGCCGAGTAGAATTGAAGCGACAGAAACGTAACGCGTAAGTGCGAAGGCCGTGACCCAGAGGATGGCACCAATCAGAATGGGGATGGGCAGAAGGACGAGTAAGCCGCCGATCGTAGATGCCACGCCCTTGCCGCCTTTGAATTTAAGGAAACAAGAGAAACAATGCCCAAGAAGCGTTCCAACGAAGCCGGCGACGGATAGTCGGAAAAGGATTTCCGCGGTATTCGGCACGTCGATGAATTTAACGAGAACATGGCAAAGACCCGTGCCCACGACGCCTTTGAGAACATCGAGTCCGAAGACCAGGTTACCTGGGCCTTTGCCGAGTACGCGTTTGACATTCGTGGCTCCGGGATTGCCAGAGCCTTCCTTGAGGATGTCGACGCCGTATTTCTTCGCCACAAGTACGGCGAAGTTGACCGAACCGATGAGGTAGCCCAAGACGGCGAAAACGCCTAAGAGAATAAGGGCACCGTCCATCGGATTTAGGCGTCGAGCAACTTGGCGCTGACAATCGCAGGATTGCGGAGAATCTCCGCGAGTGTGGAGGCACCAGGGGCGGTATCGAGTTGGTAGACGGCAAGCGCATTGGCTCCGCCTGTGCGGCTCAGTGCCATGTTGGCGATGTTCACGCGATCCTTGGAGAGTAAGGTTCCCAGCGAGCCGATGATGCCAGGCTGATCTTGGTTTTCGATGAGCAGAAGTTTGCCTTCGGGGACGAATTCCAAGGTGCGCCCATTGATGGAGACGATGCGAGGCGATTGGGCTTTGCCCAGGATCGTGCCGGCGACAGAAACGGTTTTGCCTCCAGCCAGGATGGCTTCGACAAGGATCAGTTCCTTGTAGTCAGCTTCGGCGGATGAACGGACCGATTGGACTTCTACGCCGAGCGCCTTCAGTTTGCTTGGGGCATTGACGTCGTTGACGCCTTCACTGATGCCGCGGAGGTAGCCGCGTTGAATCGAGCGGGAGATGGCGGAAGCGCCTTGTTCGGAGCCAGCACCAAACGTGGTCAGACGGAGGGACTCGATACGTCCCGGGGCGGCGAGCTGGCGGGCGAGAGAACCCAGTTTTTCAGCGAGACTGAGGAAAGGACGAATCGTCGCGAGGGTTTGAGAGTCTACGGAGGGGAGGTTCACCGCGTTGGCAGGTGAGCCGCCGCTGAGGACGGTGATACAGGCTTCGGCTACTTCGACACCGACATTCTCTTGAGCTTCGGCGGTCGAGGCGCCGAGGTGAGGTGAGAGGTGGGCTTTAGGTAGGGAGCGTAAAGGATGATCCTTGGCGAGAGGTTCTTCGACGAAGACGTCAAAGCCGCAACCGCCGCATTGGCCAGAGGCGAGGGCGGCCGCGAGGGCGGCTTCATCGACGATACCGCCGCGGGCGCAGTTCACGATTTTTACCCCTTTCTTCATTTTGGCAAAAGCCGAGGTGTTGACCATGCCTTCGGTCTGTTCGGTCAGCGGCATGTGAACGGTGATGTAGTCGGCTAAGGCAAAGACTTCATCGAGCGTGGCCATGGTGACGCCCAAGGATTTAGCGCGAGCTTCAGTCAGGTAAGGGTCATATGCGGAAACCTTCATGCCGAAGGCCAGCGCACGCTTCGAGACTTCGGCGCCGATGCGACCCAGTCCGAGAACTCCCAAAGTTTTGCCGAAAAGTTCCGTACCGGAGAGATTCTTGCGATCCCATTTTCCTTCGCGCATCGATTGCACGGCTTCGGGTACCGGGCGAGCGAGTGAAAGCAGGTGGGTGAAGGTCAGTTCCGCCGTGGCGATAGTATTGCCCGAAGGGGTGTTCATGACGATCACGCCGCGATCGGTGGCGGCATCGACGTCGATGTTATCAACGCCGACTCCGGCGCGGCCGACGCAGACCAGACGGCTGGCGGCGGCGAGGACTTCTTTGGTGATCTGGGTCTCAGAACGGACCAAGATGGCGTCCACATCCGCGACTAGGTTTAGGACCTGTTCGGGAGTTGAGCCATAGGCTTCGACGACCTCGTAGCCTGGTTGGGCTTTGAGGAGGGCGACTCCGGTGGGCGAAATCTTGTCAGCAACGAGTACCTTGGGCATGGCGATGGCGTATAAAGTTTGGTTTAATTGATAAATGCCACCCCTTGGCAAAGGCAAGCACCTACCCCTGCCTGACTGTCATAATTAGGTTAAAGCCTTCGATGGGCATAATCAGCCAATTCGTAGCAATCTGGGTTCATTTCCTCAAGGAAACGACAAGGGTCAAGGGGACGGTACCCCTCTCCGGATACGGCAAAGCGGGGGGAGAAAAGAAAGAGCAAGTTTTCGGCCCGGGTGCAGGCCACATAGAATAAGCGACGTTCTTCTTCTACGTCGCCGTCGTCGATGGCTCGGGTGAGGGGTAGAAGTCCGTCCGCTACGCCCAGTAGGAAGACGATGGGGAATTCCAGGCCTTTGGATTGGTGGATGGTCGTCAGCCGTAACATGTCCTCTTCCGGTTCAGCTTTCTTATCAGAAGATTCGCCGTTCAGTAAGGCCACCTGGGCGACCAGGTCGCCGATGTCTTCGAATTTGGCGGCAAACCCGATCAAGCCTTGCAGATCTTGTTCGCGCTCTCGCCAGTCGGGGAAGATGGTTTTGATAAAAGCGCCGTACCACCCTTCGATACACACCCTGACGGTTTCGGCGGGAGTACGGGCTACTTTGGGCGAGGCGGCCTCGGCGGCGGCCCGGAAGAGATCGGCGTCCGGCCTGGTCGGGGCGGGCTTGCTCTTGGCTGCTTCCAGTCCTTCCAGCATGTCTTCGAGGGTGATGGTCAGGTCGTTAAAATCATCTTTCGCGGTTTCAGGGACGCGTTTGAGCACGGCGGGATCGCGTAAGGCGCGGACCATGCCGCGGCCTTGGGCTTCATTTATTTCCCGGGCGGCTTTGGAAATTTTCTCAGCCGCGACCGGTCCGACTTTGGGCAGCAAGCAAAGCAGGCGGGAAAGGGCGACCTGATCGAGCGGATTGTGGACGAAGCGCAGGTGCGCTAAAATATCCTTAATATGAATCAGGTCGAAGAACTTATGCCCGCTCGTGATGACGAATGGCACCCCCAAGGCGTTGAGTTCCATCTGTAATTCCAGCGACTGGTAGTGCGCCCGGTAGAGTACATGGATATCGGCCAGGGCATGGCCTTCGTGGTGAAGCTGCAGGATCTTTCGTCCGACGAGCTTGGCCTGCTGGGAGGTGTCGCCGACCGTGAAGACGGTCGGCTGGACGCCGCTCGAGCGCACGGAGCGTAATTTACGTTCAAAGCCATCGACCTGGGGGCGATGCCGCAGAATCTCGTTGGCGAAATCCAGGATCTCGGGCGTGGAGCGATAGTTGATGTCGATGGTATGGAACTGCGTTCCTGGGTGACGTTGCGGGAAGGCCATGATGTTTTCCCAATCGGCACCCCGCCAGGTGTAGATGCATTGCGCGTCGTCGCCGACCGCCATGATCTGGTGTTCGCTCGCCAAAAGGTCGATGATGCGGCTTTGCAGCCGGTTCGTGTCTTGGAATTCGTCGACCAAGATATGTTGGAAGCGTTGGCGATAGTGCGCCAAAACGGCGGGGTCGTTTTCGAGGACGAACAGCCAGAGTGAAAGCAGGTCGTCGAAGTCGCACAGGTTCCTTTCCTTTTTGGCCGCTTCGTAATCGGCGCAGAATTTAAGTAGTTTTTCTGTTCCGCCTTTCATCCAGTCCAGCCGTTCGGTCATGACCTCCGGCAGCGGCCGCAACGTGTTGCGGGCATGCGAATAGGCGTCGAGGATCACGGCGGCCTTCGGGTTGGTCTTATCTTTGATAAAAGCCCCGTCGGTGGCTTTGACGATTTCGGAAAACAGGTGTTCGGATTCCTTCTGGTCGAGGATTGTGAAATCTGGCGTACGGCTGGCGACGGCCGCATTGCGCCGGAGGATCCGTTGCCCGATGGAATGGAACGTGCCGCCCCAGAACTGTCCGCGTGGGACGCCGGTAAGGTCTTCGACCCGCTCCAGCATTTCCTTGGCGGATTTATTGGTGAAGGTCAGCAGAAGGATGTCCCAAGGCCGCGCACCTTGGTGGAGTAGCCAGGCGACGCGGTAGGTGAGGGTGCGCGTCTTGCCCGAACCGGCACCGGCGAGCACGAGGGCTGGGCCGCGGGGCGACGTGACCGCGGCGAACTGCTCATCGTTGAGGTCGCCGCGAAAATCGACAGGAGGCAGCCCTTCCACGGTTCAACGGCCGAGTTGCGAACGGCGGTCCAGCAAGCTGAATTTTACCACTTGTTCGTCGGCTTTGTAAGAAGAACGGACCAGCGGGCCGGATTCGACATGTTTGACGCCAGCGGCGAGGGCGAAGGCTTTCCATTCGGCGAATTCGTCGGGGTGGACCCAGCGATCGATGGGGGCGTGTTCTTTGCTGGGCGAAAGGTATTGGCCGATGGTCACGATATCGACTTGGGCTTCGGCGATATCGCGAAGGAGTTGGGCGACTTCCTCTTTTTGTTCACCGATGCCGAGCATGAGGCCGGTCTTAGTGATGAATTGCCGTGATTTGGCATGTTTGAGGACCCAGAAGGAACGGTCATAGCGCGCGGTCTTGCGGACAGGGCGTTGGAGTCGTTCGACCGTTTCCAAGTTATGATTTAAAATATCAGGCTGAGCGTCGAGGAGCGTATCGAGGTGGACTTGTTCGCCGCGGAAATCGGCCGGTAGGACTTCGATGGTCGTCGTCGGGTTGCGGTGGCGGGTAGCGCGAATCGTGGCCGCCCAGACGGAGGCGCCGCCGTCTTTGAGGTCATCGCGGGCCACGGAGGTGATGACCACGTGACGTAGTTTCATCTGAGCGATGGATTCGGCCACGCGGGCGGGCTCGCCGAGGTCAAGTTCACTGGGTCGGCCGGAGAGCACGGCGCAGAAGGTGCAGGAGCGGGTGCAAACGTTACCTAAGATCATCACCGTCGCCGTGCCGCGGGACCAGCATTCACCCATATTTGGGCATTGGGCGGATTGACAGACCGTGTGAAGCTTATGCTCGTCGACGTTTTTCTTGGTCTCGAGAAAATCGGGGCCGGTCGGCAGCTTGGCACGGAGCCAATCGGGTTTGCGGGCGGACTCAATCATCGGTAGCCGCCCAACATTGCCCAATCTGGCAGATTTTCAACCCAACAAAGAAGAAGGGGCGCCTCCCTCGCGGAAGACGCCCCTTTGCTATGTATATATCCTAATTTAGTTTCCTAAATTAGAAGGTCTTGCCGAGGGAGAGCGTATAGGCTGACCCAGCGAGGACATCGCCTAAGGCAACTCGGCCGGCTTTGTTGGAGACCGTGTAGGCGACGCCGAGGCTGTAACCGAGAACAGGGTACGTCAGGCCGACCTTCAAGTCGTCGTAGCTAGCAACGGCGCCGCGGCCGGAAGTCCAACCGTAGTGCAGCTGGGTGGCGAGACCCTGGATTGCAGCAATGTCGTAGGAATAGTTAAGCTCGGTGTAGAGCGTACCCTTGGACTTAGGCGCACCGGCATAATCTTCGAGGTTGTAGGAGACCTTCAGGTTGATGTTGCTGATGGTGACGCCAGCGTTGACTTCGGTGGTGTTGAAGACCGAAGCATCTTTTCCGGCGTAGTGATAGCGGATGACGCCGACCGACGCAGCCAGCTCTTTGGTGATCGCAAAGCCGTAGGCGGCGTAAGCATCAAGCTCGGTGGTTGCGGGAGCGAAATCGACGTTGGAAGCCCAGACTCCAGCCGACAGGCCGGAGGTGTGGGAAACGTCGTAGCCGCCTTGGAGGGCGAACTTACCTGCGGTCTGCGAGACGCCACGGAAGACGTAATCGCTGTTGAAAGACAGGTTGCCCGTGGTGGTGAACGCCGAGGCGGGCGCTGCTGCGGCCTGGGCGAGCCCGGCTGCAGCGATGAGGGTGAGGGAGGTGAGGAGGGAGTGCTTCATAGCGACTCCCCTTTAACTGATTTTGTGCCAAGTCAGGCCCTCGGGCCATGAAAGCATCTGAAAGGTAATTTTTGAGCAACATCCTTGCCTAATTTTGGGCAAGAGGTGGCTAAATTGTTAAATCTTAGCCAGCAAGTCTCTGCGTCAGGGCTTTGCGATAACACGACAAATGACCCTCGGCGGATTTTGCCCAACTAAACTCTTGTTGCATGGCTTGAATCTGGACGGATTGAAAATCGGCCGGTCGAGCGAAGAGCTCGAGCGCTTGTTGGATGGACCATTCGATGCCGCTGACGTCGGCGTGCTGGAAAACGATGCCGGTGCCTTTGGCGGTAGTGCGGCTCCAGTGTTTGACAGTATCAGCCAGTCCGCCGGTGGCACGAACGATGGGCAAGGTCCCGTAAGCCATGGAATAAAGCTGATTAAGGCCACAAGGTTCGAAGCGACTAGGCATCAGGAAGAAGTCGGCACCCGCTTCGATGCGATGGGAGAGACCATTGTCGTAGCCGATCCGCACCGCACAGCGTTCGGGGAAGTCGGTGGCGAGCCGGCGAAACTCATTTTCCAGCTGCGCATCTCCGCTGCCCAGTAAGACGAATTGGATTTGCCCGGCCCGCAAGAATTTGGGTAAGACCCGAACGGCCAGGTCGAGGCCTTTTTGCTCCCAGAGGCGAGAGATGACTCCGATGAGAGGTGTTTTTAAGTCTGTGGCCAAGCCGAGTTCGCACTGCAGTTCTGCTTTGCAGGCGTTTTTTCCGCTGATGTCTTTTACGCTATAGTTCTTCTTGAGATGAATGTCCGAACTCGGATTCCATTCGTCCCTATCGACGCCATTAAGGATTCCTTCTAGGTCGGGTTGGCGGCGGCGGACGACATCATCCAGGCCGTAGCCGAATTCGGGAGTCAGGATTTCACGAGCATAGGTGGGGCTGACGGTAATGACGCGCGTGGCGTGCAAGATGCCCCCCTTGAGGAAGTTAAGTCCCCCAAGGCATTCGAGTTCAAGCGGACTCCAAAGATGTTCAGGTAAGCCTAAGAAACCCATGACACGCCGGCTCATCAGGCCTTGGTGTTGTAAGTTATGGATGGTCATCACCGAAGCGCACTTTCCTAAGGGTGTGCCTTTAACGACGGTGTTGAGCAATACTGGGACTAAGCCTGCGGTCCAGTCGTGACAGTGAATGATGTCGGGCGTCCAGCCGGTGTTTAGGCAGATATCTAGCGCTGCACGTCCGTAAAATGCGGCACGTTCGCCGGCATCTTCCCGGGTTGGGTAGATTTCCCGGGCACCGTAATAATCTTCATGTTCGATGAACCAGGCTTCGAGGCCTTGGCAGATCGCTAAGGAGCGCACCCGACACGCGGCTTTGGCAGTATTGCCGTGCACGCCAACTCTGAGCGTATCCAGTAGCGTCCCCATATTTTCTCGTCCAGGTACCGAGCCGTAGAGTGGCGTGACGACGCGGACTTCATAACCTTGGGCCGCCAAGGCCTTGCCCAGTGCAATGGTGGCATCGCCGAGCCCTCCGGCTTTGGACCATGGGGCGAGTTCCGGGGTGATGTGTAAAATCTTCATTGGACAGGAGAAGGTGAGCGATTGCCGCGACCTACCCGATTGATCAGGGGTAAGCAGGCCAGCAGGGCCAGCAGGGCAAGGCCCATGGCGATGTTGCCGGCCAAGTCATGGATGGTGCCGAAGGCCGAAAAATTCGGCTGCCCATGTTCGATGCCTGACCAATCTCGGTCAAGGGAGCGCGAGCCATGATTGAGGGCGTAGAAAGAGAGGAATGTGTTACGACCGATATTCAGCAGAATCGCGATCAAACCCGAAAGGAGAATCATTCCGGTCCGGCGAAGCAGCGCTCCGGGAAAGCCGCCTTCAAGGAAGGTCGCTCCGAGGAATGCGCCGGCAAACACGCAGGCGGAAAGCGACCGTATCCCTGAACAAGCGTCTGCGATGCCGACGCCGTCACCGTTCGCAAAAATGATGGTGTTGCCGTTCACGCGTATCACATGGTCCGTGACTCGCAGGATCCCAGAAACGATGTCGGTGACATTGGAGAGTAGTTCGCCTTTGATCTGATTATCTACCAGGTAAAGGAAGGGGCCCGAGATGATCCAGACGCCTGCCGGAAAAAGCATCAGCCCGACGGCATGCCAGCGCGCGGACGAGGAGGCTTCCGTGTCGTCGGGGCCCCGGACTGATAAGAAAGTGAAAGCCCAGGCCGAACCCACCAAGCCGAAAGCGATCAATAGAGTCGGAATCACCCCGGTACCAAAAATAGCCCGACCGGCGCCGCCGAGGCCAAACATCAAAAGTGAAAGAAAGCCCGTGGCGGTCGCGGCGCGGAGAATGAATCTGGAAGTCGGTTTCGAGATGTGGGTTTTGCGACCGGTCAGGTAGTCGCGTAAGTCCGCCCATCTTTCCCACAGGACGTAACCCGAAAAAACCGGTACCAAGTACCCGAAGGTATAATCTTCTTTCGTACTCCAGATGGCCCATTGATCCCATGTTGCGATTCCTGCCATGCCGAGGAGGAGTAGACCCAAGCCAAAAGTGTTGGCATCAAGCTTGTCGTCGGCGGCGCGGGATGGAGCTGCTTCGGGCATCAAAAGCGCGGTACCGCGGCGAGTAATGTTTTCGTGTAAGCCTCTTGCGGGTTTCCGAGGATTTCGGCGGGACTGCCTTGTTCAACGATACGGCCTTTTGACATCACGAGAATATGGTCGCTCACGTGTTCGACGACGGCGAGATCGTGGGCGATGAACAGGTAAGTCAGGCCGAGTTGTTCTTGGAGGTCTTGGAGTAAGTTGACGACTTCGGCTTGCACGGAGACATCAAGAGCCGAGACCGGTTCGTCGCAGATGATGAGTTCGGGTTGAACGGCCAAGGCTCGAGCGATGCCGATACGCTGGCGTTGACCGCCGGAAAATTCATGGGGGTGGCGTCGGAGGTGTTCGGCCGGTAGCTGAACGCTTCTTAGTAGCTCCACGCAACGCTCCTCGCGCTCGCTTCGCGACATCTGTGGGAAATGGATTTCCAGGGGTTCGGAAAGGATGCTGAGGATGTCAGCCCGCGGGTTAAGGGAGTTGTAGGGGTCCTGGAAAATCATCTGGATTTTCTTGCGCCAGGGGAGGAAGTCGGCGTTCGAGAGGATGCCGATGTCCGTTCCTTGGTAGAGAATCTGGCCGGCGGTGAGAGGGGCGAGTTTTACAACGCTGCGGCCGGTCGTGGTCTTGCCTGAGCCGGATTCTCCGACCAAGCCCACGGTTTTTCCCTTGGGAATGACGAAAGAAATATTATCAACGGCTTTCTTCGGGGCTGCTTTCTGGAAGAACCAGTTGGGGCGCCCAGGGTAGTGCACCGAAAGTCCGCGGATTTCCAAAAGATTTGCAGCGTTGCTCATGGCGAAACCTTAAGCTCCTCGGTCAAGGTCGTGAGGCGCCGGCGCCGTTGGCCGAGGCGCGGGATGCACGCGATGAGCGCTCGGGTGTAGGGGTGCGATTGAGTCCGCATGATCTCGCTAACGGGTCCGTGTTCGACGATGCGACCTTTCCACATCACTTGCACATGATCGGCGAAGTTGGCCACGATGCCGAAATTATGGGTTATCAGCAAGATGCTCATGCCGCGTTCGCGTCGCAGGCGTGCTAAGAGATCCATGATTTCCTTTTGAATGGTGACGTCGAGAGCGGTCGTTGGTTCGTCGGCTACCAGGATCTTCGGATTGCAGGCCAAGGCCATGGCGATCATCGCGCGTTGCTGCATCCCGCCAGAAAGTTCGTGCGGATACTGGTTGGCGACCCGTTCTGGTTCGTTGATGCGTACTTCCTGCAGGGCGCGTTGGATTTCGCTTTTGACGTCCTTGACCTCAGGGCGGTGAAGTGAGATCGCTTCACCAATCTGGAAGCCGATTGTGTAGACGGGATTAAGCGAGGTACCAGGTTCTTGGAAGATATAAGCGATGGCGCCCCCGCGGACTTTGGCCAGTTTGTCTTCGGATAACTTCAATAAGTCGACGCCGTCGAGCGTGACTGAACCGCTGACCGTACAGGTAGGCGGGGGAGGAAGTAGGCGAGTCAGGGCTAGGGCAGAGACTGACTTGCCGGAACCGGATTCACCGACGACCGCAAGGACTTCTCCGGCCGCAATCGAAAAGCTGACATTTTGAGCGGCGACGGTGGCTCTCTCACCGGCGTGGAAGGTGATGCTGAGGTCCTGTACTTTCAGGAGTGGCTCGACGGACATGGGCATCACGTTAGGTCAGGGGTAGGGTGAGGGGAAGGAAGAATCGCATCATTCTGTTCGCCAACGATCCTCGATCAAGGTCTTCGGCGCCCCGTGCGCCTTACCCTCTCGAAAATCTTTGAGGTCGGTTTCGCGTTGTCGGGGTTCGATCCAGAAAAGACCGTAAGTTCCGGGGTCTTCCGCTGAACGGACATCGAATACTTCCGGGAATTTCACCCAGTCCCAGAAACCGTAGCGGTATCCGGGCACACGATATCCGGGAATGAAGTCGGCGTTGTCGTGGATGCGTCGTTGCATCTGATGGGAAAGCCCAATCATTTCGGTTTCATCCGTCGACGCGCGGAACCGGTCGATGAGTTTGGATAATTCCGGATCGTCGATGCCGGTAATATTGTTGGTCTGACGTTTCGGGACTTTTCGTCCATCCGCCAGTTTATCGACGGCATTATCGGTGTGATGAGATTCCCAGAGGGCGGGCAGGCGACTCGAGACCGACCAGGCCCAGAACGCGATATCATGGTTCTTTTCCATGACTTTCCGATACATGGTGGTGTGCTCCAGTGTCTCAGGTCGGTATTCTAGTCCGCATCGTCTTGCGGATTCGACCAAAGCGGCGAGGTATTTGCGGCGATCTGAATTATCAAACGTCAGCCGAAAGGACAGTCGATCGCCGGAAGCGTTTACGAGGATACCGTCGTCCGCGGTCTTGGTGAAGCCGGCTCGGGCGAAGGCCGCTCGCGCAAGTTCGGGAGAGTATTGGCGGGCGCGGATGGAAGGGTCGGTATATTTGCCAAGCCCTTCGCTGAATTGGTTCAGGCGTTCGTAATCACCTCGGTAAAATCCATCGATGACGCGCTGGAAGTCGGTCGCATGTTGCAGGCCAACGCGGATATTAAGGTCGTCCAGTATAGGCTTCTGGGTGTTGATATAAAGCCCGTACGGGGGGCGGGGAATGTCGTTGAAGAATTGCACTTTAGTCACGTAACCCCGGAGGTAGGCGTCCTTTTCGTTGATGCCATACCAGTAGCGAGGCATGCCGATGGGCATGAAATCGATCTGGCCGGCGAGGAAAGACTCATAGGCGCTATCGATTTCACGGATGACCGTATATTCGATCGCGTCCGGATTGTAGCGGTGCCGATAATACTTACGGCTGTCGCCCCACCAATTTTTCACGCGGGTAAGAGTCACGGATTTTTCGCGCTGAAAACCTTCTTTGGTGACGTAGTAGGCGCCGGTGGTCGGCTGGAAACGGTCGTTGTAAATTTTTTCGTAATTCGGTCCGAAGTCCTTGAAGAAGTCGCGCGGGATCGGGCGCAGTTCGCCGAGATTCTCGAGTTGCAATGGGCGTTTTCGTGGAGCCTTTACGGCGATCGTGTGCTCGTCGAACTTGGTGATGCCGCCCCATTCGCGGGTATAATAATCGACATACCACTCCGCGTTGATCCAAGGCGATCGGTAGAAATAAAAGGCGAAGAGGAAGTCGTCGGCGGTGATCGGCTGCCCGTCGGTGAATTGAGCTTTCGGGTCGAGGCGGAAGTAGGCGGTCATGCCGTCTGCTGACATTGCCCAGCTCGTGGCCAGCGCCGGGATGGGTTCGTCGGTGTTGGGGTGCGATGAGAGCAGTCCGAAATCATTATTGTCGTAAAGTTCGCCGCGGAAACCGTTATTCGCATTGGGGCCCACCCGACGGAGCGTCGGAGGCGTCGACGGCGTAAACTGACGGAGTGTCCCGCCGCGTAACGCCTTGGTTGAGGCAAACTCGTTTTGCTCGGCACCGTCGTGCCAGATTAGGTCTTTGGGCAGGTCGGCGGGAGTGGCGAAATGGAAGAAATCTGGGTGTTCGGCGTAATAGGCAGCGGCTTTGGGGTCTTGATAAGTTGCCCCTTGGGCGAGGGTCATCAGGCCGAAGAATGTAAGCAGTATTTTCATCGTTGGGAGCGACGGAGGTCGAAGGCGTCTTGTAATGCTTCGCCCACCGAATTGATCATGACCATGGTACCGACGAGGCAGAAGAGCGTGGGGCCAAGGATCCACCAGGCATGCCAATTCTCTTTGGCTTGATGCAGTAAATCTCCCCAGGAGGGTTCGGTCGGTGGCAATCCGAAGCCGAGATAGTCGAGCGCGGAGAGAGAGAAGACGAGCCCGTGCAAACTAAAGGGCAGGGTGGTGAGGATCACCGTCGCGCAATTAGGTAAGATATGACGCCAGATGATGCGCGCATGTCCGGCGCCCAAGGATTTCGAAGCGGTCACGTAGTCGCGCGCGGAAACTTGATAAGCTGAGGCGCGAAGCTGTTGCGCGAGGCCGATCCAAGAAAAGGCGACGAGGATCAGGATGAGGATCGCGAGGGACGGCTCGAGCAGGCTGGCCAAAAAGATGACCGCGTAGAGAAATGGAATGTTCGACCAGATTTCTATGGCCCGTTGCCAGAACATGTCGAACCAGCCGCCGAAGTATCCCATCGACGCTCCTAAGATTAGGCCAACGGCATAGACCGCTGGTAGGTAGATCAGGGCGGCCATTAAAAGAATCCTGAAACCGCCGAACAGACGGGCTACGATATCGTGTCCGGATTCATCGGTGCCGAGCCAGTGGCCGTCAAGCCCGGGCGGGCACGGTGAAGGTATCAAGGTATAGAGTGCTCCCTGCGGTTTCCAGTCGGTCGCATCTTTTTCCGGTAGGCTAAGGACGACTTTCCCATCGGCGAGTTTGGCGCGAGCCACGCTGGTGCCCTTGTCGAATCTACGGGCATCACCGTTCAGCGTGCCATTGATTACCGACCAGACTTGTTGCCGCGTGCCAAGGCTGTTCAGTGTAAAGATGCGGCCTTCGGCAATCACCCCTTTGGGGTCGCACCATCGGCCTTCGCGGTCTTGGCTGACTTCAGGCATCACTTCACAGACTTCATCTGCCGCGAAAGGTATGGCGGGCATGATCATCCACCCGCGATGATTGGCGCTAAGATCGCGATTAAGCAGACGATAGTTAGGTTCGGCTACCGTCGCGAGTCCGAGGTCTTTTCCGGAAATAAAACCGGTAAAAACTGGAAAGCGCCATTGACCATCGAGACGCAGGACCAGTGGCCGGTTGCCGACCAACAAGGGACCTAAGGCAGCAAGGCCAGAGAGTGCCAAGAGGGTCAGGAGAGACCACCATCCCATCCGATTGGAGCGGAAGCGTTGAAAGCGTTTAACGGTGATAGGGTCGAAGACGCTCATGTTTTCTTATCGAATCTTATGCGTGGGTCGACGGCGGCGACGCAGAGGTCGGAGACGATGTTGCCGAGAAGCATCGCGAGGCTGGAAAGGGTGAGCAGGCCGAGGAAGACGGGGAAGTCGCGATGGACCAGCGAGTCGTAACCAAGCAGGCCAAGGCCTGGGATGTTAAAGGTGAACTCGATTAGGAAAGAGCCGGTCAGGAAGAAGCCGAGATTACCTCCGAAGGTAGCCGCCAGGGGGATGATGGAGTTGCGCAGGGCATGGACAAAGACGATGCGACCGTTGCCGAGGCCTTTGGCTTTGGCGGTTCGAACATAGTCGGCGGCAAGATTATCCAGCAAGCCGTTGCGGGTAAAAAGCGTGAGCGCGGTGAAGGCGCCGATCATCTCGCAACAGAGCGGAAGGAATGAGTGATAAAATGGGCGTGACCAATTAAAGCCCATGGTCGGGAACCATCCCAGTTTGAAGCACAGCAGCTGGAGCAAGGCTACCGCGAGAATGAAGCCTGGGATCGAATAAAGGATGAAGAGAACTTGGGAAGATATCCGATCGAACCATCCGTCGCGGCGCAGGGCTTTGGCGACGCCTAAGGGTATGGAGATAGCATAGGCCAGAAGCAGGGACCAGCCACCGAACCAAGCCGAAATCGGTAAGCGGGATTTGATTTCATCCCATACGGGTTTGTCGCTGCCGGTGGAGTCTCCAAGTTGGCCTTGAAGCAATCCCGCGTAAGCTTTGCGATAGACGAGGATGCGGGTGGCGGTGTCCGCGTCATCGGGAAGGGGGGCGGGCTCGGCTCGCCAGGGGTCGCGAGGTTTGCCGTCGAGAGTGGTGACGGCGAAAGATTTTCCGCTTAGCTTGATTTCGAGTTTAAAGGATTGTCCGGCATGCAGCTCGTCGGCGACTTCGGCTTCAGCTTTGCCATCCTTGCCGAGGCGTACTGTCGTCCAGTCCGCTGGACCAGGCATGATGCCCAGCCAGATGGCGTAAGCTTTGGTCAGTGGGCGATCGAAGCCATAACGCCGCTTGAGGTTATCCAGTTCCTCAGGCGAAGCGGGGCCGCTGGGTCGGGCGGCAGAACTGCGCTTGCGGTCGGCTTGTTGGCGTTCGGCGAGGGCTTGCTCAATGGGTCCGCCTGGCACGAATCGCGTGAAGCAAAACGCCACGAAAGTGATGCCCACGAAGGTCAGTGGGACTAGCAACAGCCGTCTGAGGACGTAGTCGCGCATCAGGGTGTATATAGGGCAAGCACCAGACGGTAGGGGTCAACCCCGAAAGCGGGTGAGGACTCTCCTTGCACAATTAATTCTCGAATGACAGTCTCCGCCCGTGCCCCTCCTGAGTTTCGTTGTATCTTTATTGCAAATCATGGTCGTTGCGATGGCTGCCGTGGTGGCTTTCGCGGTGATTGTCTTCCTTCTGGCTTTTGCTTGGCGGGCTCCGCGTCGTCATCCGTCGATGTCTTTGGGCTATTGTGCCATGCAGACCTTCTGTTGGATGGTCTTGAAGTGTTTCTACAAAATTAAGGTACGTGGTATCGAGAACTTCCCGGAGACGGGGCCGGCCTTGGTGCTCTCTAATCATGTCGCTTATGCTGACGTATTGGTCGTTGGCGTACTTTCGCGCCGCCCCGTGCGTTTTCTTTCGTGGGAAGGTTTCGAGCGTCAGAAGTTCCTGGGTTTCATGTGTCGTATGATGGGCACGATTCCGGTTTCGGAATCCAAAGCCAAGGAAGCTATTTTGAAGTCAGCCGAGGCCTTGAAGCGTGGCGAAATCGTCTGCATATTTCCCGAAGGGAGTTTGACGCGCAACGGGAGTCTCATGCAGTTGCGCAAAGGCTTTGAGCTGATCGCTCGCCGCGGCGGTGCACCTATCGTGCCGATTGCCATCGACGGCATGTGGGGTTCGTTCCTGAGTTTCAGCGGCGGCAAGTTCTTCTGGAAATTACCCCAACATTTCCCTCGACCGATCGGCGTGGTTGTCGGTAAGCCCTTTCCGGCCGAAGAGCATGCGCGGACTCGCTTGCGTTTGCTTGAGCTCGCGTCAGAGGCTTTTGCGATGCGACCTTCTCTCGAAGGCCACCTGAGTCGTGAGATGGTGCGAGGGCTGGCCCAGAAGGGTACCAATGTCGCCATGGTCGACCTCGCTTCCGGCCGGCGCGAATATCGCGCCTCTACTTTATTGGCCTTAAGCTGGGCCTTTGCTGGCGAACTTAAGCGCCTGACGACGGCGAAGCGCGTGGCAATCGTTTTGCCTCCAGGGGTTTGCGCCACCGTCGCCAACTTAGGTTGTCTTCTGGCCGATAAGATCCCCGTGAACCTGAATTTCTCTCTCGGCCGAGAGCAGGCTGAATCGTGCCTCCAACGCGCCGAAGTTGACCTCGTGATTACGGCGAGTGCATTCCGGGAGAAACTTTCCGAACGATCGCCGGATTTCCCTTGGGGCGATCAAATCCTTGATGTCGCTGATTTCATGATGAAATCAGCGCGGCTCAGTCTGGGATGGCGCGTCGGTTTGATTCGTTTCCTTCCAGGTTCTTGGCTTCCGTTTTGCATGGGTCTGCCGAAACGGGGAGGGGAGGCGGAAGCTGCGTTGCTCTTCACCAGCGGCAGTTCCGGTCAGCCTAAAGGAGTCCGCTTATCACACCGCAATCTTTTGGCGAATATACGTCAGATTGAAAATGCCGAAATCTTACCTGAAGAAGGAGTATTCCTGAGTAGTCTGCCTGTCTTCCATAGTTTCGGATTCACCATTGGCCTCTGGTACTGCCTTTCGCGTTCACCACGTCTCGTGACATTGCCTTCGCCTTTGGATTCGGCGGCGGCGGTCAAGGCGATCAAGGAAGAGAAAGTCACGGTAGTAGTGGGCACGCCTACGTTCCTTCGCCCGTATATGCGCCGTGCTACGGCCGCTGATTTTGCCACCTTGGAGTGGGCGGTGGTCGGTGCTGAGAAATGCCCTGGTGATTTAGTCGATGCGTTTATCGATAAACTCGAGACGCCTATTCTTGAGGGCTATGGCATTACGGAAACCAGCCCGGTGCTCTCCGTGAACGTTCCGGATCTTTCTGACCCGGAAGAGGCTCCTGGCGGAGTTTGGGTGGGTACGGTCCGTGGTTCGGTGGGTCGCCCGGTGATTGGTGTGGCCATCCGGTTTATTGATCCGACGACCGAAGCCGTATTACCAAGCGATCAGGTAGGTCTTCTGGAAGTCCGTGGTCCGAATGTTTTTATGGGCTATCTTGATGCGGAGCAGACCGCGAAGGCGATGACGCCGGATGGTTGGTACCGTACCGGCGATCTGGGCCGGATGGACGACGAAGGCTTTTTACATCTGGCAGGTCGTCTCTCCCGGTTTTCTAAAATCGGCGGAGAAATGGTCCCGCACGGAACCGTGGAGGACGCTTTACGAAAGGTGTTGGGTTTAATCGCTTCGCTTGAAGTCAAGATCGCGGTCTCCAGCGCCGCCGAAGCGACCAAGGGCGAACAACTGGTGGTCTTGCACGTCGATGACATCGATGTGGAGACCGTCCGCAATGCGCTGGCCGCCGAAGGGCTCGCCAATCTTTGGATTCCCAAGGTGTTTAAAAAAGTGCCAGTTATCCCTATTTTAGGCACAGGTAAGCTGGATTTGAACAAGTTGCGGGAGTTGGCACAGGGCTGAAGCGGTTTTGGCTCGCTTGTGGCTTAAGGTATATTGTCCTAAGCCACGATCATGTCTAAAAAGAAGAAGACCCTTTTGAAGTCATCCCGAGCCGGAGTTGCGCGCAAGAAGGTAGCTCCTAAGGCCAAGACCAAGGCGATGGCACGGAAAACGGCCGCCGCACCGATGAAAGGCAATGGTCAGCAGGTCAAATTATTCAAGGAAGCCATCTTGCGGCATTTGAAGAGTACGTTCGCCCGCGACCCTATTACCGCGACCAAAAATGATTGGTGGCTGGCGACGTGCATGGCGGCGCGTGATCAGATGTTGGCCCGCTATATCGATACCCAGGCTCAGCACTCGAGTCAGAATGTCCGCCGGGTCTATTACCTCTCGTTGGAATATCTGATGGGACGCGTGCTCAGTAATAATTTAGTTAACCTGGGGTTGCGGGACGTGGCCACCCGCGCCTTGGCCGACCTTGGCCAGGATCTGGAAGCGGTCACGGAAGAGGAAGCCGACATGGGTTTAGGTAACGGCGGTTTAGGTCGTTTGGCCGCTTGCTTCCTCGATTCGCTCGCTACCATGGACATCCCCGCCATCGGTTACGGGATTCATTACGAGTTCGGATTGTTCCGGCAGACGTTCATCAACGGCCGACAGGTCGAGGTCGCCGATAACTGGTTGGCCAATAATAATCCCTGGCTGATCCGGCGCCCTAATTTCCGCGTCAAAGTGCCGCTCTACGGTCAGGTCGTCCATAGCACCGATGATCGTGGTAACCACCACGCCGCCTTGACGGATACGAAGGATCTGCTCGGTGTGCCTTGGGATATTCCTATCGCCGGCTTCAATGCCAGCAGCGTCAACTTCTTGCGCCTGTGGGAATCCAAAGCGTCCAGTGAATTCGATTTTCGCGCATTCGACCGAGGAGGTTATGTCGATGCCGTTCGCGAGCGCGACTCCAGCGAGACGGTATCCAAGGTGCTCTACCCGAACGACAGTACGGAGAGCGGCAAAGAATTACGCCTCGTCCAGCAGATCTTCTTCGTGTCCTGTTCCCTGCAAGACATTCTTCGTCGTCACCAGCGCCTGAACAAGAGCTGGACTAATTTCCCCGACAAGGTCGCCATCCAATTGAACGACACGCACCCGGCCATCGCCGTCGCCGAGTTGATGAGGCTGTTGGTCGATGTTGAACGCATGAATTGGGATGAGGCTTGGGGTATCGCCACCCGCGTATTCAGTTATACGAACCACACCTTGTTGCCCGAGGCTTTGGAGACGTGGTCTGTGCCGTTATTTGAGAAGGTTTTGCCGCGCCAACTTGAGATCATCTACGAAATCAATCGCCGTCACTTGGATGAAGTCGAACGTAAGTGGCCGGGGGATGATGCCAAGAAGATGGAGCTTTCAATCATTCAGGAAGGTCAACCTAAGCGCATTCGGATGGCTCACCTGGCCGTCGTCGGTTCGCACCATGTTAATGGGGTCGCCGAATTGCATACGCGGCTTCTGCGGGCGCACTTATTCCCGTCTTTTGATGAGTTATGGAAAGGTAAATTTGTCAATGTGACCAATGGCGTGACGCCACGCCGCTGGGTACGAGGCTGTAATCCTAGCCTGAGTACGCTTTGTGATGAAGTCGCCGGCCCAGGTTGGGAAGTCGAACTCAGTAAGCTGCGCAAGCTCGATGCCGTGGCCGAACGCCCGATCTTCCAAGATAGATTTTTGACCATCAAACGTGAGAATAAGATTCGTCTCGCGGCGCGTATCCGTGAGCTCGTCGGCGTGGAGGTTTCGCCTGACGCCTTGTTCGACGTGCAGATCAAACGTTTGCATGAGTATAAGCGCCAGCACCTGAATTTGCTCCACATCTTGCATCTTTACCGCCGGATGTTGAACGAACCTCACACGAAATTTACGCCTCGGGTTTGCATCTTCGGCGCGAAGGCTGCCCCGGGCTATGCCTTGGCTAAGCATATCATCCATGCGATTAACCGTGTCGGTGCGGTGATCAATTCCGATGCCCGCATTAATGGCATGCTCAAGGTCGTCTTCTTGCCGGATTACCGCGTTTCCTTGGCGGAGCTGATCATCCCGGCGGCCGACTTGTCGGAACAGATTTCGACTGCCGGCAAGGAAGCCTCTGGCACGGGTAACATGAAGTTGGCCCTCAACGGTGCCGTCACCATCGGCACGTTGGACGGTGCGAATGTCGAAATCGCCGAAGAGGTTGGCGACGAGAACATCTTCATCTTCGGACTCGAAGTCGAAGCGGTGGAAGAACTTTGGTCGCACGGCTATAATCCCCGGGCGGTCTTGGAGGCCGATCCTGAACTCGCTGCGCTCTTGGACTGGCTTCGCTCGGATACCTTTACCCCTGAGCAGGCGGGTGTGCTCTCGCCGGTGGTCGATTCCTTGATCGAGGGCGGGGATCCTTATTTGGTCTTAGCGGATTTCCGGAGTTATGTCGAAGCCCAGTCTCGGGCTGAAAAAGCCTTTTTAGACCGTCGTCGGTGGGCTGCCATGGCGATTCGCAACGTCGCCCGATGTGCTAAATTCTCTTCGGATCGCTCGATTGGGGACTACGCTCGACTTATCTGGAAGACCAAATCCCATCCGATTCCGCGTTAACTCAGGGTTGAGATTTAGGCCAAGGCCCTTCAACGTGTAGGGGCTTGGACCTTCGTGCCCTCCTATTACTCTCGCTGGTCAGTCTTCTGGCTCAGACT
>Ga0214919_10001780_pt1 | contig 34725 bp, 32 predicted proteins | sample LL1503_MetaG_FD_177994 | JGI IMG/M metagenome (GOLD analysis project Ga0214919, IMG submission 177994) | Freshwater microbial communities from Lake Lanier, Atlanta, Georgia, United States - LL-1503 | ecosystem: Environmental > Aquatic > Freshwater > Lake | place: USA: Georgia | collected...
TGCAGAAAAATTTTTTACCACAATCTTCTTCTGACTTTATTTATGCCATTATCGTTGAAGAATATGGTCTTTTCGGAGGATTATTAGTCTTAGGAATGTATCTTTTATTATTGTTCCGCTTCGTCGTCGCAGCACATAAAGCCAATTCACTTTTTGGTAAACTTGTCGTAATAGGTTTAGGTTTTCCGATAATTTTTCAGGCAATGACAAACATGGCTGTAGCTGTAGAATTATTGCCAGTAACAGGACAAACTTTGCCACTAATCAGTTCTGGTGGAAGTTCTATTTGGATGACCTGTATTGCACTTGGAATTATTTTAAGTGTAACCAAAAAAGATGAAGAAATTGCTGAAGAGCAAGCCGAAAAACAAAAAAGAGAAGATGCTTTACAGAAGCTAATCGACAAACAATTACAAGAAGACGAAGCTGAAGAACAAGAGAATTTTTCAATTGAAGATGCAGCAAATCCTTTAGAGCCAATTTTAAAAAGAAGTTAAAATGAGAAAATTAAAATTCATAATAAGTGGGGGTGGCACCGGCGGGCATATTTATCCAGCCATTGCTATTGCCAATGAATTAAAATCTCGATTTTCTGAGTCAGAATTTCTTTTTGTAGGCGCAAGCGATAAAATGGAAATGCAAAAAATACCACAAGCGGGTTACAACATAGAAGGTTTGTGGATTGCTGGTTTACAACGAAAATTAACGCTACAAAATATGATGTTTCCATTTAAACTAATGAGTAGTTTATGGAAATCTAGAAAGATTATCAAAAAGTTTAAACCTAATGTTGTAATTGGGACTGGCGGTTTTGCTAGTGGACCATTATTGCAAATGGCCAACAGTTTAAATATTCCTACGGTTATTCAAGAACAAAATTCCTACCCAGGAATTACCAATAAATTATTGAGCAAGAAAGCTAATGCTATTTGTGTGGCGTATGAAAATTTAGAACGCTTTTTTCCAAAACACAAAATCGTTTTCACTGGAAATCCAGTGCGTCAAGATTTATTGAATATAGAAACAAAACGACAAGAAGGAATTTCTTATTTCAATTTAGATGACGATAAAAAAACACTTTTAATTCTTGGCGGAAGCCTTGGTGCCAGAAGAGTCAATCAGTTAATTGAAAAAGAATTAGATTTTCTATTAGCAAATGGTATTCAGGTATTTTGGCAATGTGGCAAATTATATTATGAAGAATACCAACATTTCAACGAAAAAAAAAATGTGCAAGTAGTAGCCTTTATTGACAGAATGGATTTGATTTATGCCGCTGCCGATTTTGTGATTTCACGTTCTGGCGCATCTTCGGTTTCCGAATTATGTTTGGTAGGGAAACCAACTATTTTTATTCCTTCACCCAATGTGGCCGAAGACCATCAAACCAAAAATGCTAAAGCAATTATAGATAAAAATGGCGCTATTCTTTTAAGAGAAAATGAACTAGAAGAAAAATTTGAAACTGTTTTTTCAGATTTAATTACAAATGAAAATTTACAGACTGAATTAAGCCAAAATATCAAAAAATTGGCAAAGCCAAATGCTACTAAAGATATAGTTGAAGAAATATCAAAATTGATACAATAAAGTGAATTTAAACCAAATACATAACGTCTATTTCATCGGAATTGGAGGCATTGGAATGAGTGCTTTGGCTCGTTATTTCCAAAACATTGGCAAAAATGTTTCGGGTTACGACAAAACACCAACCTTTTTAACCGCAGAGTTGATGGTAAATGGAATGAACATTCACTTTGAAGACAAAATCAGTTTAATTCCAGCTGATTATTATGTAGAAAACACCCTAGTTATAATTACTCCTGCAGTTCCAGTATCTCATTCAGAATGGAATTACTTTTTAGAAAGAGATTATGTAGTAAAAAAACGAGCTGAAGTTTTGGGAATCATTACCAAAGACACTTTTTGTTTTGCGGTTGCTGGAACACACGGAAAAACAACAACATCGAGTATTTTGGGACATATTCTGTATGAAAGTGGAGCAGATGTTACTGCTTTTCTAGGCGGAATTGTAGAAAATTATAATTCCAATTTAATTGGGAATGGTAAAACCGTTACCGTAGTTGAAGCCGATGAATTTGATAGATCATTTCTTCATTTGCATCCAGACATTGCTTGTGTAACCTCAATGGATGCTGACCATTTAGATGTTTATGGTGATAAATCGGCTATAGAAGATTCCTTTAGAGAATTTGCAGATAAAGTTGAAAATAAAAATAATTTATTCGTTCCAAAAGGATTGCCTCTAGAGGCATTAACTATTGGAATTGATGAAGAATCAACATACAAAGCTTTCAATATCCGAATAGAAAAAGGTTTTTATGTGTTTGATGTTCAAACACCAACTGAAATCATTAAAGATTTACAATTCGGATTGCCAGGAAGACACAATTTAATGAATGCCATGATGGCCTTAGCCATGGCTAAGACTTATGGTACAACAACAGAGTCTATTGCTAAAGCCTTGGCAACATTTAAAGGAATTCAACGTAGATTTTCTTATCAAATTAAGACTGAAAATTTGGTTTATATAGATGATTATGCACATCATCCAACCGAAATTAACGCGGTGCATCAAGCAGTTCGTGAATTGTATCCAAACGAAAAAGTGTTGGCAATTTTCCAACCACATTTGTTTAGCAGAACCAAAGATTTTGCCGATGATTTTGCCAAAAGTTTGTCTCAATTTGATGAAATTTTAATGTTGGAGATTTACCCTGCAAGAGAATTAACAATAGAAGGAATTACATCAAGTTGGTTACTTTCAAAAATAGAAAATCCAAACAAAAAACTGGTTTCAAAAACCGATTTAGTACCTTCTATTTTAGCAAGTAATGCCAAAATAATTATCACTATTGGAGCAGGAGATATTGGTGAATTAGTTCCTAACATTAAAAAGGCTTTGCTATGAAAATTTTCACTTGGACAAATATCAGATTATTGTTGATTATTTTAGTTGTTGTCTCCCTGTATTCCTTTACTTCACAACGAAATGCAACTAGAAAAATTAAAAATACAGAAGTTATTTTTGTGGGTAAAAAGAACCTTTTTTTGAAGCCAGAAATGGTTAATAAATTGTTAATAGAAAAAAATCAAGACATAAAAAATTTGAGCAAAGTTGATTTAGATTTGAACAAATTGGAAAATTCAATTAGCAGACACAAATTGATACAAAAAATAGATGTATTTGTTAGTGTAGATGGAATTTTAAAAGTGGTGGTAGAGCAAAAAACACCTCTGGGAAGAGTATTTGATCAAACAGGTTCTTTTTATCTTGATTATGAGGGAAATAAAATGCCCTTGTCTGAGAATTTTACTGCTAGAGTTCCACTATTATCTGGCGAAATTGCTACAGTAAAAAAAGAAAAATTATCTGAAGTTTTAAAGATGATTGCAGAAGATGATTTTTTAAAAAAAAACATCATTGGGATACAAGTTTTGCCTAACGGCAGCTTAATCATGGTGAATAGAAATTATGATTTTCAAATTGATTTTGGTAAATCTATAAACATCGATAGAAAATTTAAAAACTATAAAGCATTTTTTCAAAAAGCAGTTCTAGATAGCACTTTAAACAAATACAGAAAAATTAATTTGAAGTTTACCAAACAAGTGGTTTGCATTAAATAGAAGATTATGGAAAAAGAGAATATTGCCGTTGGATTAGATATTGGGACAACCAAGATTGTTGCCATGATTGGTAAGAAAAACGAATATGGAAAATTAGAAATTTTGGGTGTAGGAAAATCCAAAAGTCTTGGTGTGGCTCGTGGTGTTGTAAATAATATTACTCAAACTATTCAATCTATTCAGCAAGCAGTTCTTGAAGCCGAAAATAATTCAGGATATAAAATAAGCGATGTGGTTGTAGGTATAGCAGGACAACACATTCGAAGTATTCAACACACTGATTACGTAATCAGAACTAACCCAGAGGAAGTAATCAGCGGAAGAGATATTCAATTGTTAATTGACCAAGTCAATAAACTAGCAATGCTTCCTGGAGAAGAAATTATCCACGTATTGCCACAAGAATTTAAAATTGATGGGCAGTCTGAAATAAAAGAACCAATAGGCATGTATGGTGGACGATTAGAAGCCAGTTTTCATGTGGTAGTTGGACAAGCCTCTTCTATTAGAAATGTAGGAAGATGTATTCAAAGCTCAGGTATTGAATTATCTGGTTTGACACTGGAACCATTAGCTTCTGCTGATGCCGTTTTAAGTCAAGAAGAAAAAGAAGCCGGTGTTGCCTTGATAGACATTGGTGGTGGAACAACAGATTTAGCCATTTTTAAAGATGGCATCATTCGTCATACAGCAGTTGTGCCTTTTGGTGGAAATGTGATTACAGATGATATTAAAGAAGGATGTTCTATTATTGAAAAACAAGCCGAATTGTTGAAAACAAAATTTGGTTCAGCTTGGCCTGGCGAAAACAAAGACAACGAAATAGTTTCTATTCCAGGGCTAAGAGGAAGAGATCCAAAAGAAATTTCATTAAAGAATTTGTCAAAAATAATTCACGCAAGAGTTGTTGAAATCATTGAGCAAGTTTTCACTGAAATTAAAGCTTATGGGCACGAAGATCCTCGCAAAAAGTTAATTGCTGGAATTGTTTTAACTGGTGGAGGATCGCAATTGAAACATATTAAACAATTAGTAGAATATATTACAGGAATGGATACTAGAATTGGGTATCCAAACGAACATTTGGCAGGAAATTCCAGTGAAGAAATTTCAAGTCCTTTATTTGCAACTGCTGTAGGATTGGTTATGAATAGCATTGAAAACAATTCTAATAGTGCCTACAAAATTGAACTAAAAGAAGTAGCAGCAGAGGTACCAAAAAATTCAGTTTTTAAACCATTAGTGGAAGAAAAAGTAGAGGAAGAAGTTTTAGATGAAGTAGAATTGCCGGTAAGCAAAATAGAAAATGAAACAACAGAAGGCAAAATAAGGCGGTCATTTTTTGACCGGTATGTAGATAAAATTAAAGATTTTTTAGATAACGCAGAATAGCATAACAGAGTAAAAAATAACAAAACCAAAATAGTATGACAAGCAACTCAGAATTTGGAAATATCTCATTTGATTTACCAAAAAACCAATCAAATGTGATAAAAGTAATTGGAGTAGGTGGCGGCGGAAGTAACGCTATCAATCACATGTTTAAACAAGGAATAAATGGAGTTGATTTTATAGTTTGTAATACAGACTCGCAAGCACTTCAAAATAGTCCTGTGCCAAATAAAATTCAGTTAGGTGTTAACTTAACAGAAGGCCTTGGCGCTGGCGCTAATCCAGATGTTGGACAACAATCAGCATTAGAAAGTGTTGGCGATATAGAAAAAATGTTGGACACTAATACTAAAATGGTATTCATCACCGCAGGAATGGGCGGTGGAACAGGAACTGGAGCTGCGCCAGTAATTGCCCAAATGGCAAAAGAGAAAGGAATTTTAACTGTAGGAATTGTAACCTGTCCTTTTCAGTTTGAGGGAAAAGTTCGTCAAGACCAAGCCAAGTTAGGTGTTGAGAAATTAAGAAAACAAGTTGATTCTTTAATTGTTATCAATAATAATAAATTAAGAGAAGTATACGGAAATCTTGGTTTCAAAGCCGGATTTTCAAAAGCAGATGAAGTATTAGCTACAGCATCAAGAGGAATTGCGGAAGTAATTACACATCACTATACTCAAAACATTGATTTAAAAGATGCTAAAACTGTTCTCGAGAATAGTGGAAGAGCCATTATGGGTTCTGCTACTGCTAGCGGTGAAAACAGAGCAAAAGAAGCTATTATTTCTGCATTAGATTCCCCATTGTTAGATGATAATAAAATTTCGGGAGCCAAAAACGTATTGTTGCTTATCGTTTCTGGTTCAAATGAAATTACTATTGATGAAATAGGAGAAATTAATGACCATATTCAAAGTGAAGCCGGAAACAATGCTAACATCATTATGGGAGTTGGAGAAGATGAAAAATTAGGTGAATCAATAGCAGTTACCATCATTGCAACGGGATTTAATGAAGAACAACAAAATGGAATTTTAAACATAGAAGCTAAGAAAATTATACACTCATTAGATAGTGAGCATAAATTAGAACGTGATCTAACTCAAAAATCAGTAGAGGTTTTTCAATCTATTCTAGAAACTCCAACTGAAGAGGTGTCTGAAAAAATTGTATTTGAATTAATCGAAGACGAAATAGAATTGCCATCATTGTTAGAAGCAGCTATTGACGACAATGAGTTAATAGCTATGAATCAATTTATTCGCAACTTGGATGTAACTTTCGAAATTGTATCACCAATTATTGATATCGATTTCAAAGTAATTACTCCTGAAGTTAATGAAATAAAAGTGATTGAACCACAAAATAGCATTGAGGAAGAACAAACTACATTTACATTTGATATTCCAGATACGACAACATTTGAAAAAAGCGAAGCTATTGAAGAAAGCAAAATAGTTTTTGATTTATCAGAGGCAAATGATATAATAGTAAATGAAGTAGTACAATTTGTTCAAGTTACTGAAATGAATGAAGGTGGTGTAATCAAATATTCTTTAGAGGAATATATGGAAATAGAAAATGATTTATTAAACTCAAAACCAATAGCAAAAATAATTGAAGAGCCAATAGCTGAAGAGTTAAATATTACTTTAAAGTCACAAGCAGAAACGGATAAGCCATTGTCAACAGTTATGCACTTTGAAGATGTATCACCAGTAGAAATGACCATCGAAGAAACTTTAAGACACAGAGCCGATGAAAGAAGAAGAAAGTTAAAAGAGTTCAATTATAAATTTCACAACAATCCTTCACGTATAGAAGAATTAGAAAAAGAACCAGCTTATAAACGCTTAGGCCTTGATCTGTCAAATACCGCCGATACAAATTTAAACTCTAGAATGTCTTTAGGAACAGACAGCAATGATGATTTGCAATTGCGTTCCAATAACTCATTCTTGCATGATAACGTAGATTAAACCAACACTAAACCAAATTATCCAACCCGAAAATTTCACTAAAATTTTCGGGTTATTTTTTTATCTTTGCATGGCTTTTTAGTAGTCTTAAAATCTAACAATCTAAGCGGTCTAATAATCAAAAAATGTAAATTATGAGTTTATCAACCCAAATAATGGACGAAATGAAAAATGCTATGCGTGCCAAAGACACTATAGCTTTAGAAGCACTTCGAGCCATCAAATCAGAACTTTTATTAGCGCAAACTTCATCAGGATCTAAAGAAGAAATCAACGAATCAGATGAAATTAAAATTTTACAAAAATTAGTAAAAATGCGTAAAGACAGTGCTTTAATTTTTACTACACAAAATCGTCCTGATTTAGCAGAACCAGAATTGGCACAAATAGCTATTATCGAAAAATTTCTCCCAGCTCAATTAAGCGAGGCAGAAGTAGAACTCGTAGTTGCAAAAATAATTGCAGAAACTGGAGCTTCCGGAATAGCTTCTATGGGAAAAGTAATGGGATTAGCCTCAGCACAACTTGGTGGAACAGCAGAAGGTAAAACGATATCAGCTATAGTTAAAAAATTATTAGTTTAAGAATAAAGAGAAAAGAATATAGAGAAAACATGATCTTTTTTCTTTTCTCTTTAATCTATTTTTTTAATGGCTTCGTAGTTCAACTGGATAGAATATCAGATTTCGGCTCTGATGGTTGCAGGTTCGAACCCTGCCGAGGTCACTAAAGATGCTAGATTACCTTTCTAGCATTTTTTGTTTTTACCTATTGACATTTAAAAAACAATCTAAAGATGCTAAGTTGTATTTTTTCAAAACGTTAGAAAAAATCATTGCAAAGATAGTTGTACGGAATTATTTTCGAAGAAATATTTAAAAAAACAAGAAAATTAGACTATTAAAAGCGGAATTAATATTTTTTAAAAAATTCTAAAGCAGGTAAAGCATTGTTGTCAAAATCCCAAAGTGCTTGGTTTTCCCATGGTGAACCATTGGTTGCTGTTGGTCCACGAAAAGCAATCCATTCTGCGCCCCAATAACAAAAACCTATGCCGTGATCGCTAACTTTTACTGTATTTTTTAGGTCATTTAAAAAGTTTTTTTGGCCTATTGGTGTTGGAGGATAAGCCGTAATGATTTGATCAATTTGTCCTAAAATATTATTTGTAAAATCATTATATCCCAAAGAAAAAGGATAAGCTGTTTCTGCAATTATTACTTTTTTATTAAATGTTGTTCCAAGTTGGTTTATGCTATTTTTTAAATCATTTAGGTTTTTCCCATGCCAAATTGGATAGTATGACAGCCCAATATAATCATAGTCAATACTATTCATTTTGGTAAAGTAAGTAGACGAATTTTCAAATCCAGCATAGTGAAACATTATTTTGGTTGAATTTGAATTTGCTCTAACGGCAATAGTCGCAGCATTGGTCAATTGAATATATTGGTTTTCATTAATCGACAATCTCCCTGTTGGCCACAAAAAGCCATCATTTGTTTCATTGCCAATTTGAATAATATCTGGATTAATTTCTGAAACTATATTCGCTGTATAATTTGAAACGGCAATTTTTAATTCGTTGAAGTTCAAATTTTGCCAAGCTATGGGCTTTGTTTGATTTCCAGGATCGGCCCAAGTATCAGAATAATGCACAGTTATCCAAACTTTCATTCCTGCTTCTCGAACTCTTTCTGCTAATGCTTTTACTTCTGTTAAACTCGAATGAACATCTGATGGTGTGTGCCAAAGCCGAATTCTAATGTAATTACATCCTGTTTTTTTTAAAGTAGTAATTACGTTTTCTGGTTGATTATTATTTTTAAAAATAATCCCTTCACTCTCAATTAAAGGTAAATAGGAAATATCAGCCCCGCGAATTGTTTCATCAACTTGTATTTTGTCATTTGAACTACAAGAAATTATTAAAAAGGACAGGATGAAAAATAGTTGTTTCATTTAAGTTTAACTATGAAGTTAATTTCTTCAAATAAGCAATGGTTTCAATTGGATTTTCTGCTTTAAAAACAAAATTCCCAGCTACCAAAATATTTGCTCCTGCTTCAACTAATTTTTTAGCATTCTTATCAGTAACTCCACCATCAATTTCAATTAAAGCGGAAGCATTTTTTCTAATAATAAGCTCTTTTAATTTTTCGATTTTAGAATAGGTGTTTTCAATAAACGATTGACCACCAAAACCCGGATTTACACTCATTACACAAATTAAATCAATGTCATTTATAATATCTTCTAGTAAATCTACATTAGTATGTGGGTTAAGGGCAACACCAGCTTTCATTCCTGCTGCTTTTATGGCTTGTAATGTTCTATGAAGATGAGTGCACGCTTCATAATGAACAGACAAAATATTGGCGCCTAAAGCAGCAAAAGTCCCTATATATCTGTCTGGATCGACAATCATTAAATGAACATCAATTGTTTTTTTGGCATGTTTTGAAATGACTTCTAAAACAGGCATTCCAAAAGAAATATTCGGAACAAAAACACCATCCATAATGTCAATATGAAACCAATCGGCTTCACTCGCATTAATCATTTCAATGTCGCGTTGTAAGTTAGCGAAATCGGCAGCTAAAACTGAAGGAGCGATAAGTGTGTTTTTCATTTCATGCTGAATTTATTTCAGTATCTTATAATACTGAAATTAGTTTGTGTTGTTTTTTGCAAAAGTAAATTATAATTGGTGAATCTGAAACAAGTTCAAATAAAAAAATAAAAAACTCCGAAAGTATTTTCGGAGTTTTGACATTAAGACATTCGACTTTATGTCTAAATTTATCCTAAATATGTTTTTAAAATTTTACTTCTTGACGTATGTTTCAATCGGCGGATGGCTTTTTCTTTAATTTGACGCACACGCTCACGAGTTAAGTCGAAAGTTTCTCCAATCTCTTCCAAAGTCATTGGGTGTTGATCGCCTAAACCAAAATACAAACGAACTACATCGGCTTCTCTTGGTGTTAGGGTTTCTAAAGAACGTTCGATTTCAGTACGTAACGATTCGTGAATCAATTCGCGGTCTGGATTTGGAGATTCACCTGAACGTAAAACGTCATACAAGTTAGAATCTTCTCCTTCAACAAGCGGTGCATCCATTGACAAGTGACGCCCAGAGTTTTTCATACTCTCTTTTACGTCATTAACGGTCATATCGAGCTCTTTTGCAATTTCTTCAGCAGATGGTGGACGTTCGTTAGATTGTTCTAACAAAGCATACATCTTGTTGATTTTATTAATAGAACCAATTTTGTTCAACGGCAAACGGACAATACGTGATTGTTCAGCCAAAGCTTGAAGAATAGATTGGCGAATCCACCAAACAGCATACGAAATGAATTTGAAACCACGAGTTTCGTCAAAACGTTGTGCGGCTTTAATCAAACCTAAATTTCCTTCGTTAATCAAATCGGGTAGTGTTAAACCTTGATTTTGGTATTGTTTTGCGACAGAAACCACGAAACGTAAATTGGCTTTGGTCAATTTTTCAAGAGCTCTTTGATCTCCAGCTTTAATTTTTTGTGCCAACTCAACTTCTTCATCGGCAGTAATTAAGTCAACTTTTCCAATTTCTTGTAAGTACTTGTCTAAGGAAGCAGTTTCACGATTAGTTACCTGCTTGGTGATTTTGAGTTGTCTCATTTAAAATATCTCCTCTAATTTAAAGTGTTCAAATTGTTATACGTGCCTAATTGGTAAAAAGTTACAAAAATAGTAAAAAGTTAAACCCCAACTTAAAAATTAGTTTTTAGAAAACAAAATGAGATGGCAAAAAAAGTGGATATTTAAATCCATTAATAACGTTAAAGTAAGATTCGAAAAATATATTTAGATTTCTAAAAAATTGGCAACACCTTTACCGTTCCATTTTCCTAAAAATTTATAAGGCATAAATCGGGCAAACAATTCTTCCTTATACCATTTGAGTTTTCTGGTAAGACGAACAACTTCTTTGTGTTTTTCATTTTTATAAGCATAATCAATCATTTCTGACTGCGTTTTCCAAATGCTTAAAGTCGCTTGTTGTATTAAAGGCCATTCGCCAACACCAATAGAAAGTGCTAAACCATCATAATTTTCTAGACTTTTACTGACATTGCCTACTTTTTTCCAAAAAGAAATCAATTTGGATAGGCGAATACTAGCTCTTGTTAAAACCATAACTGGTTTATCTAAAGCCAAAGTGGCACTGGAAACAAAAGGTTGTTTTCCATCCCATTTACCGTGGGCTTCTGCGGCATGCGCAAAAACGGTAAATGATTCGAAACTCTTAGATTTGTATTTGTTATAAAACGAATTGTTTTCAAAAAAAGTAGCAGCCTGCATTTCGGAATCCCAAATACACAATAAGGCATAGGTGCCAAAGTTGGGTTTCGAGCTAAAACCATTTTCTGCCCCTGATCCTAAAAGTTTGTAGAATACAAGTCCGTCAATGTTTTTGAAATGAGCGTGTCCTAATTGCATTTGGGACAAGGCCCAAAGTTTGTTGGAAAATGATTCCAATTTGAAAAAAGTACAAGTAGTTATTTGGCTCATGGGTAAAAATGCGTACTAGGCGTATTGGGTTTTAGATTTTTTTAATGCCTCTTGAATGTATTTTTTCTTGATAATCAACATTCCAAAACTTTCGCCACCTTCTTTTCCTATATTTTTGTGATGCATTTTGTGCGCACGACGCAAGGCTAAAACATAGACGTTTTTTGTTTTAGTAAGCACTTTGAAACGTTGGTGTATCACCAAGTCGTGTACTACGAAATAGGCCAGACCATACAATAAAATTCCAAAACCAACCCAAGTATACCAAGCATATTGGTTCATCATACCAAACATAATGAGTAGCCAACTTGGCACAGCATAAGTGATAAAAAACAAGTCATTTCGTTCAAACCAACTTTTATGGTCTTTTTTGTGATGATCAGCATGGAAATACCACATAAAACCATGCATAATGTATTTGTGATTTGCCCAAGCAGAAAATTCAGTTAGAATGAATGTAACTAAAACAATACTGCAATTAATTAGTATTTCCATGTTAAATAAATATAAATAAAGTGGTAAAAAAAATAATTTGTAAAATCAATAATAGTAAGGATACATTACGATTGCCTTTTATAATTGTAGGGTAAAAAAAGTAGGAGGTAAAAAAAGCTACTCCAATCCAACCTATATAATTATGCAAACCAGGTAATCCGCCTTCAAACTGCCAAAAATCGAGTTTTGGTGCCACTTGCTCAATAATTAAATCAATAAGTGTTACCAATAAAGCTGCGACAAGCAATACTATTATTTTGTTGGCAAAGATACTACTTACTATTCTAATTCCGGCACAAATAAGCATTGCCCAGTTGATAGAAATGATGAGTGGTACTTCCAGTAATTTTAAACCCAATCCATCGCCATAAGAATATTTTCCAAAAATCAAGCCCGTTTTTACACCAATTACTTCTATAATAAATCCTAATAAAGCGATAGAAAAAAAGGCTATTAGGAATTTCTTATCATTTAACGGACTATGAATTAAAAAAACGAAACAACTAAGCAATAAAGTGTAGGGTGTAAAAGGACTAAAAAAAGTAGGATTTACTACAAACCCAATTGAGCCTGAAATATAGACCAGGATTAAAAAATACAACAAATAGACTTTATTTTTTTTTAGCATTTCTTTTCTCTTTCTACAATTAATTGACTCGCTATTTTTGCACTAAAAAGGCAAAGAGGAATTCCTCCCCCAGGATGCACACTTCCACCCACAAGATACAAATTTTTAATACTAGATGAAAAGTTAGCATGTCTTAAAAACGCAGCAAATTGATTGTTACTAGAATTGCCGTAAAGCGATCCGCCGTAAGACGAAGTTTGGTTTTCTATGTCAACGGGACTTAACGTACTTTCTGTAATGATGTATTTTTCGATATCGGTTTCCAGCATCGCATTAATTTTGGCAATAACATTTTTTCGAATTGCTGATGCATAATTTATACTTTCGTTTTTATTGTGTGGCACATTAACCATTACAAACCAGTTTTCACAACCTTCTGGCGCATCTTCTTTGCAGTATTTTGAAGTAATATTGATGTAAATCGTAGGATCATCAGTTGGAAATTGTGTTGAAAATAAATGATCAAATTCTTTTTTATAATCATCGCTAAATAAAATATTATGCAATCCCAAGGCTGCAAATTCTTTGTTTATTCCCCAATAAAAAACATACGCACTACTTGATTTTTCTTGTTGAATTAGTTTTTTAGGAGTGTAAGATTTTGGCAATAAATACTTGTAAAGTACATGAATATCTACATCACTTGCCACAATATCAAAAGGGTAACTCAACCCGTTACTTTTAATGGCGGATATGCGGTTAGTAGTTCCAACTTCTAAGGTTTCAACAGTTGCATTGTAGTTGATAGTTACATTAGCTTCTTCTGCTAGTTTGACTAAATGGGTTGTAATTTGGTGCATGCCTTTTTCAGGTAGATAAGCCCCAAGATTGAACTCTAAATGCGAAATCATATTTATTAATGCAGGTGCTTTGTATGGATTTGAACCATTGTAAGTCGCAAATCGATTGAAAAGTTGCACTGTTTTTGGATTAGAAAATGTTTGCGAATTTTTTTGGTGCATCGTATTGAACAAACCCAAGAATGGGGAAAACAATATACCTTTTAGAGTTTTAAGATTTATGAAATTTTTCAGTTGATGTAGCGATTGTTTCAAAAACAATTCTTCGGTAGTTTTAAAATAAAAAGCGTTGCGTTTGATGTATTTTAAAACAGTTTCTTTTTTTTCATTTAATTTTAGATGTACTTCCTCAGCAAAATCTTCCACATTAGCGGAAGCTTTTAGTTGCGTTCCATCCGAATAAAAATAATTGGTAATGACATCTAATTTTTGGTATTCAAATGAATGGGCACTTCCTTGTAGATTAGTCAATTCGTCAATTAAAGAAGGCATTGTAAATAAGGATGGGCCTTTATCAAATCGGAAACCATTGGTAGTAAGTTCGCTCAATTTTCCACCAGGATAACTATTTTTTTCAAAAATGGTTACTTTAAACCCTTGATTGGCTAATCGAATTGATAAGGCGAGACCTCCAATTCCAGCTCCAATTATGCCAACGGTTTTAGTCATTATTTTTAATTATAAATAGTGAGGTAAAATTAATTTTTTACTAAAGGTTAAAAGTATAACAAAAGTTAAAAAAACCCTATAAATACAAAAACCAATTACTAACAAAAAATTAAAAATATTAGCTTCCATAAGTTTAAAACCCCAACTCAATAAGTTTAAAACCCCAACTCAATTGCTCAAGTTGGGGTTTCATTTTATAATTTAAAAAATATTATTTTCTGTCATCACGTCTTTCAGGACGTGGGCCGCGATCTTCTCTCGCAGGAGCATTTTCATCTCTTGGAGGTCTTGGTAAAAGTGCTTTTCTTGACACTTTTTCTTTTCTAGTTTTTGGGTCAAGACCAAGATATTTCACTTGGAATACGTCGCCCATATTTACTACATCCGTGACGTTTTCAGTACGTTCCCAAGCCAATTCAGAAACGTGAAGCAATACTTCGTTTCCTGGTGCTTCGGTATACTCTACAACCGCACCAAAATCTAACATTTTAATTACTTTCACTTCATAAGCTTCGCCCACTTGTGGTTTGAAAATGATAGAATCAATTTTAGCCAAAACTGCCGCAATTCCATCAGGATCAGTTCCAAGAATTTCAACCACACCTTGTTCATCAACTTCATTAATAACAATAGTAGTTCCAGTAGCTTTTTGTAATTCTTGAATTACTTTTCCTCCAGGTCCAATTAACGCACCAATAAAGGCACCTGGAATGGTTCTCATAATAATTTTTGGAGCATGAACTTTTACATCATTTCTTGGTTGAGCCAATGTTTCAGTTAATTTTCCTAAGATATGCAAACGCCCATCACGTGCTTGAGCTAATGCTTGCTCCATGATTTCATATTTCAATCCGTCAATTTTAATGTCCATTTGACAAGCTGTAATTCCTTCTGAAGTACCAGTTACTTTGAAATCCATATCTCCTAAATGATCTTCATCACCTAAAATATCAGATAAAACAGCAAAACGTTCACCGTCAGTTATCAATCCCATCGCAATTCCAGAAACAGGACGAATCATTTGAATACCAGCATCCATTAATGATAAAGTTCCAGCACAAACTGTAGCCATTGAAGACGAACCATTCGATTCTAATACTTCAGAAACTACACGAATCGTATAAGGACAATCAGCAGGAATCATGTTTTTTAAGGCACGTTGTGCCAAGTTTCCGTGTCCAACTTCTCTTCTTGAAGTTCCTCTTAAAGGACGCGCTTCACCGGTAGAAAATGGTGGGAAATTATAATGTAAGTAGAATTTTTCTTCTCCTTGTTCTGATGGGGAATCGATTTGGTTGGCTTCTCTAGACGTTCCTAAAGTAGCTGTTGCCAGAGCTTGCGTTTCACCACGTGTAAACAATGCTGATCCGTGAACCGATGGTAAATAATCTACTTCACACCAAATAGGTCTGATTTCATTAGTTTTTCTTCCGTCCAAACGAGTTCCTAAATCTAAAGTTACATTACGAACCGCTTCTTTGTTGACTTTATAGAAATATTTTCCAACTAAATCCCCATTTTCTGCTAATTCTTCTTCTGTAAACAATGCTTTTACTTCTTCTTTTACAGCATCAAATGCAGCTCCACGTTCTTGTTTAGCTGAACCTTTACTAGCAATAGCATAAATTTTATCGTAAGCTGCTGATTTTACTTTAGCGTAAATAGCGTCATCAGATTTTTCTTGTTCGTACGTACGAACTTCTTTTTTTCCAAATGCTTGCGCCAATCTTTCTTGTGCAGCAATTTGTACTTTAATATGTTCGTGAGCAAATTTAATGGCTTCCACCATTTCAGCTTCTGAAATTTCTTTCATTTCTCCTTCTACCATAGCGATAGAATCAGTAGAAGCGCCAATCATCATATCAATATCTGATAATTCTAATTGTGCACGACTTGGGTTGATTACGAATTTACCGTCAATTCTTCCCACTCTAGCTTCAGAAATCAAAGTTTCAAAAGGAATGTCTGACAAAGCTAGAGCCGCTGATGCCGCTAATCCTGCTAAAGCATCTGGCATAACGTCTTCGTCATGAGACATTAATTGAATCATAACCTGCACTTCAGCATGGTAATCACTCGGGAAAAGCGGACGTAAAACACGGTCCACTAAACGCATCGTTAACACTTCGTTATCACTTGGACGTGCTTCTCTTTTGAAGAAACCACCAGGAAAACGACCTGCTGCTGCAAATTTTTCACGGTAATCTACCGTCAAAGGTAAAAAGTCAATGCCTGGGCTTGCTTTTCTTGAGGAAACAACTGTACCTAAAATAACAGTATTTCCAATTCTTACTACTACAGATCCGTCTGCTTGTTTAGCTAAACGACCTGTCTCGATTGTGATGCTTCTGCCATCACCTAAATCGATTTTTTCTACAAATAATTGTGGAATCATAAATTTTCCTTGTTTAATTTTACATTGGTTCCTGCCTGTCGACAGATTAGTTGTGTTGTTGTAGTTGTTGTTTGTAACCCAATGAAAAACCGAAACTTTTCTTTTTTACTATAAAACAAAAAGAGGCGCGCAAGCACCTCTTTAAATATGTATTATTTTCTAATACCTAATTCTTTAATAATCTCACGATATCTGTTAATTTCTTTTTTCTTCAAGTAGTCAAGAAGACTTCTTCTTTTACCTACCAAAAGTACTAATGAACGCTCGGTATTATAATCATGACGATTTTTTTTCAAGTGCTCGGTTAAGTGAGAGATTCTAAATGTGAACAATGCGATTTGTCCCTCTGCAGATCCAGTGTTTTCTGCTTTTCCTCCGTGTTTAGCGAAGATTTCTGCTTTTGTTTCTTTACTTAGATACATTCCAATATTTATTTAAATGATTATTATGTATGAATTGAGTTTTTCTCAATTCGTCTGCAAAGGTAAAAATAATTACGAATTACGAATTATGAAATATAAATTATTTTCAAAATAATTTAGCAATCTCTTCATTTACAAACTCTAAAAACCGTTCGTCACCTACAGTAAAAGGGTCTGTCTCATGACTATCAATATCAATTTGACCAATGTTAACTCCATTTACAAAAAGAGGAACTACAATTTCAGATTTTACTGTAAAGCTACAAGCAATATAATTATCTTGAGCATTTACATCTGGTACTACAAAATTTTTATTTGATTCAGCTACTTGTCCACAAATACCTTTTCCAAATGGAATTACGGCGTGATCTGTTGGAGCGCCAACATAAGGTCCTAAATGCAATGTTCTATTTTCATGATTGGCAAAATAAAATCCAACCCAATTATAATAAGCTATGTTGTCATACAAGTATTGACAAAGATTTTTCAGTTTAACATCTCTTTCAGTATTGATGTCCGAAAGTATTGTAATTACATGTGGTTTTAAGTTTTCGAAATTCATTTACATTTTTTTATGTAAAAGTAAGGACTACACTTTTTTATTTTATATAAATTTGTTAAAAATTATATTTTGAGAAAACTCTTTTTACTGTACAAACCTTTTTTGTTATTTCTAGTAAAATTTTTATTGACTTATGTTTTTTTGACGATAATTTATCAAACCTATTTAAATAGATTTGATGCGTCTAAATCTGAAGTAGATTCTTTTACAACATTTGTTGCAGAACAAACTGAAACTGTTTTAACTTGGATAGATTCGCAATCTTATGCCATCCCTCATTTAAGAGAACCGAGTATAAAAATCATTTATCATAATAAATATGTTTCACGAATAATTGAAGGATGTAATGCCCTCAGTGTAATTATTTTATTTATTGCATTTATAATTGCTTTTTCTGGAAAATTGAAGAACACCATTGTATTTATCCTTTTAGGAAGTATTTTAATTCATGTTTTAAATGTTGGACGTATTGCCCTTTTGAGTATTGCTCTTTATCATTTTCCACAATATCAACATTTATTGCATGGGGTTGTTTTTCCTTTAATTATTTATGGAGTTGTGTTTTTATTATGGGTAATTTGGGTTAATAAATTTTCATATCATGCTACAGTTTTTACAAAAAAATAAAAATAAGTTGTTTTGGAGTTTAATTTTGATATTACTTCTGGTGACAATAAGGTTATTTGAAAATCAATTATTTTATGATCCGTTCTTGAATTATTTTCAAAGAGAGTATTCTCATTTACCTTTTCCTCAAATCAACATATTTAGATTGTTCTTCAGTTTAGGAATACGTTTTTATTTAAATTCTGTTATTTCATTAGTTTTACTCTATGTAATTTTTAATGATAAACAAATTGTTAAGTTCTCAGCTTTGCTCTATATTATTTTAGGTTCAATACTGATGATTAGTTTTGTTTTTGTAATGACATTTTTTGCCGAAGAAAGCAAAATGACTTTATTTTATATTAGAAGATTTCTTATTCAGCCAATTTTTATTCTATTATTTATTCCTGCTTTTTATTATCAGAAAAAAATAAAATAACATAGCCTTAAGGATTCTAAATAATTAAATGCCTTATATTTGTAATATGAATTTTAAAAAGCATATAAGTGTTTTTATAACTTTTTTCCTTTTGGTCTCCAATTTAGGATTAGCTTTTAACGTGCATTATTGTGCAGATAAAATCGAGTCAGTTACACTAAGTACGGTAACAGCAACTCAAAATTCAATTGATAGTTGTTGTGGTGTTGTTGAAAAAGATTCTAATTGTTGCAAAGATAAAATCATTAAATCTGAGGTTAAATCAGACCAAATTTTAGTAAAATCGGTTACAATTTCTTCTGAGTTTGTTCTTGTTTATAAAGATTGGAAGCCTTTATTTTTCCTTACTAATTTCAATTTTAAAACGGCAGCCAATTTTACTTACCAATGCGACGCTCAAGCGCCGCCTTTATATCTCTTGTACAGTCAATATACCTTTTACGCCTGATATAATTTGAATTCAGTTCATGTTCCCAATAAGTTTGGGGAATCATTAAAATGGAATTTATATTAATCAATTTCAGCATTAAGCCATGCTGAGATAAATTCAGCATAAAATGAAAAATACAATGTTTTTTCTTGCATTGTTGGTTAGCATTTATACATTTTCACAAGAAGACATCAAAAAAGATACTTTGAAAACAGTAAATGTTCAAGCTAATAAAAAAGGATTAAAAAAATCACTTTCTGGCACAGCCAATACTACTCTTGTAACTAGTAAAGAATTACTAAAAGCGGCTTGTTGCAATTTAGCAGAAAGCTTTGAAACCAATCCGACTATTGATGTCAATTTTTCGGATGCTTTGACTGGAACAAAACAAATAAAAATGTTAGGCTTAACTAGTCCATACATTATGATTACCGAAGAAAATATTCCTTCAGTTAGAGGTGCATCTCAGGCTTATGGATTATCATTTACGCCCGGAACTTGGGTAGAAAGTATACAAATTACAAAAGGCGCAGGTAGCGTTGTGAATGGTTACGAAAGTATTTCAGGTCAAATAAATACAGAGTTAATCAAACCGATTAAAGATATTCCTTTCTTCTTGAATGCTTATGGCTCTACAGATTCTCGGTTGGAGTTAAATACTCATTTCAATAAAAAAGTTTCTGATTATTGGTCAACAAGTTTATTTGTTCATGGTAATACTCGAGTTGCCAAAAACGATATGAATGATGACGGGTTTTTGGATAATCCTTTAGGAAAACAAATCAACATTGCTAATCGTTGGCAATATTCTAATTCGGAATCAGGTTGGGTTTCGTTTTTAAATCTTCGTTATATGAATGATAAAAAGCAAACAGGAGAAATCGATTTTGATCCAAACAGAGATAGATTAACTACTAATTATTGGGGTTCAGAAATTAATACGGAAAGAATTGATTTCACATCCAAAGTAGGTTATGTTTTTGAAGATATGCCTTATCAAAGTATTGGTTTTCAAAATGCATTTAGTAACCATAATCAGCAATCTTATTTTGGTTTAAATCAATACAATATCAAGCAACAAAGCTATTATTCGAATTTGATTTTTAACTCTATTATTAGCAATACGATGCATAAATTTGCTGTAGGATTAAATTTTGCCTATGATAAATACTCGGAGTTTGTAAATCTTGTGGATGTCAGTAGAATAGATAATTCTGCTGGAGTTTTTTTTGAATATAGCTATGATGATTTAGATAAGTTCAGCTATATTCTTGGCGGACGATTGGATTATCATAATAGGTTAGGAGCATTTTTTACACCAAGATTACACATGAAATACAATCCTTGGGAAAAAGCAGTATTGCGATTTTCAGCGGGAAGAGGTAAACGAGCGGCGAATATTTTTGCTGAAAACCAAAACCTTTTTGCCAGTTCTAGAACTTTTTCAATTTTAGATACTAATGGAAAAATCTATGGTTTAAATCCAGAGATTGCTTGGAATTACGGAATTAGTTTTACGCAAAATTTTCTTCTTTTTGGAAAAAGCGCCGATGTGACTTTAGATTTATACCGCACCGATTTCCAAAACCAAGCAGTTTTAGATATTATGAACTCTCCTCAACAAGTTTTGTTTTATAATTTGAAAGGGAAATCATTTGCTAACAGCTTGCAATTTGATTTCAATTTAGAAATCATCAAGCATTTGAATTTGAGAACAGCTTACAAATACTATGATATTTCTACAGATTATCTTTCGGGAAGTTTTCAAAGACCTTTGCAAGCCAAGCATCGTTTTTTCGGTAATTTGGAATATGAAACACACATTATTGAAAAAGGAAAACAATGGAAGTTTGATTATACTTTCAATTGGCTTGGGAAACAACAATTACCAAACACAGCAAGTAATCCGTCAAAAGACAGATTACCTGAGTTTTCGCCTTCATTTGCAGTAATGAATGCACAAATTACAAGAACTTTTTCGAGTAACTTTGAAATGTATATTGGTGGAGAAAACATTGGGAATTATCGTCAGGACAAAGCCATTTTAGGAGCTGACAATCCTTTTGGCCCCAATTTTGATACTTCCATAATATATGCGCCTGTATTTGGTCAAATGTATTATGCGGGATTACGATTTAAAATTAAATAACTTCTAAAATTAATGTATTATGAAAAAAATAATTTATGGAATGTTGTTACTTTTTGTAGCAATTTCAACTCAAGCACAAGACAAAATAAGTAAAAATGCCAAATATATTTTTGAGGTAAATGGCAATTGTGAACAATGTCAAAAAAGAATTCAAAAAGCAGCTTTTTCTGTAGATGGTGTAAAAATGGCTTCTTGGAGTTTAGAAACTCATGAAATGACAATTATTATTAATGAAGAAAAATGTTCGCTTCTTGAGGTCAAAAAAGCTATTGCCAACGTTGGTCATGACACTAAAGAAGTCAAAGCAAAAGATGAAGTTTATGAAAAGCTTCACGCCTGTTGCCAATACGAAAGAGATTAATTCCTAAACTCCCAAAACATTTGGGAGTTTTTTATTACTATTTTTGCTAAAAATAATTCAAATGAAAAGACTATTTCTTCTTGTTAATTTACTCTTTTTTTCAATTTCTTTTTCCCAAGATTTTAAACAGGATCAACGAGTTTGGCTTGCATATACTGGATTTTTCAAAATGTCTAATCATTGGAGTTATCAGGCAGAAGCACAATTTAGGATGGATAATCAATTACAGCAAAACCACCAAAATTTGTTTAGAGTTGGTACTTTATATTCTATTTCAACTTCGAAAAATATTGCTGCGGGATATGCATTGGTTCATACATTTAGTAATTCATTAGAGGAATATTTTAAAGAAAATAGACTTTGGGAGCAATTTCAATATTCTAAAAAATGGCACAATGATGAAAATCTTTTTTTACATCGAATTCGATTAGAACAACGCTGGGTTGAAAAAAAGGGGCCTGTAAACAATGAAATAAAAAGTATTACCACAAATTATCAAAACAGATTACGATATTTTAATAGAAACTTATTTCACGTTTGTAATTTTGTTTCTGAGAATGCTTCTTTATATGCTATAATACAAGATGAGGTTTTTTTTACTTTTGGTGATAATAATATAAATACAAAATTAATAGATCAAAACAGATTTTTAGTTGGTCTAGGGCTTAATTTCAAAAGCAATACGAGGTTTGAATTAGGTTATCTTAATATTTATGTTACATCGCCGTCCCAAACAGATACCATGTATCATACTATTTCAATTTCAGTTAGTCAAAATTTAGCCTTATAAAACAATAATTTGTTTAACATAATTATCCCAAAAAATATGATTAATTTCACACACTATTTTTCACTTATTTAATATTATAATCCATGAATAATTTTGATTGGACACAATTAGTAAATCCTGAGTTTTATATTACCATGACAATTGGTGGAGTTAAAATTGGTTTGTGGATTGTATTGTTTATTGTTTTTGCTGAAACAGGACTCTTTGCTGGTTTTTTTCTTCCTGGTGACAGTTTACTTTTTTTATCAGGAATTTATAGCCGTGATTTGGTAGAAAATTTTGCTTTCATTGAAAGTGATATAGCTAATGTTACTTTGTTATCTATTTTGGTTGCTGCAGCAGGAATTTTAGGTAATATTATGGGTTATTGGTTTGGAGCCAAAAGTGGTTATTATTTATATAAAAAAGAAGATAGTTTTTGGTTCAAGAAAAAATACCTTATTCAATCCAAAGATTTTTTTGAAAGATATGGTGGTAAAGCCATAATCTTTGCTCGTTTCTTACCGATAGTAAGAACATTTGCGCCAATTGTTGCCGGAATTGTTACAATGGATAAAAAGAAATTCATGTTCTATAATATTGTAAGTTCATTTCTTTGGTCATTTGTATTAATTTTTTCAGGACATTATTTATATGGAATGTTTATAGAAAAATATGATATTGATTTAAAACATCATATAGAGAAAATTGTCATTGGAATTATTTTGGTTTCTACTTTCCCGGTATTTTTGAAAATGTTAAAAAAATCACCAAAACACATTGAATAGAAAACAAAAAAATACCTCAAAATTAATTTGAGGTATTTTTTATGAAATTTATGCGATAAGATTACATCATTCCTGGCATTCCGCCGCCCATTGGCATCCCACCACCTGATGTTTCTTCTTTTATTTCTACCAAAGCGCATTCGGTAGTTAATATCATACCAGCAACAGAAGCAGCGTTTTCTAATGCCACTCGGGTTACTTTTTTAGGATCGATAATTCCCGCTTTTAGCATATCTACATATTCATCTGTTTTGGCGTTGTATCCAAAGTCTCCTTTTCCTTCCGAAACTTTTGCTACTACTACTGAGCCTTCAAGACCAGCATTTTCAACAATTGTACGTAAAGGAGATTCTACAGCACGAGAAACAATTTGAATTCCAGTAGCTTCATCTGCGTTATCTGCTTTGATAGACACCAAAGAAGATTTTGCTCTCAATAAAGCAACTCCACCACCAGCAACAATTCCTTCTTCAACAGCGGCACGAGTAGCATGTAAAGCATCGTCAACACGGTCTTTTTTCTCTTTCATTTCTACTTCTGAAGCAGCACCAACATAAAGAACAGCTACTCCGCCAGCTAATTTAGCTAAACGCTCTTGTAGTTTTTCTTTATCATAATCAGAAGTCGTAGTTTCCATTTGACCTTTGATTTGGTTTACACGATTTTTTATCAAGTCTGCTTTGCCAGCTCCGTTCACAATCGTTGTATTATCTTTATCGATAGTAACTTTTTCAGCAGTTCCCAACATTTCTAAAGTTGCATTTTCAAGAGTATAACCACTTTCTTCGGCAATTACTGTTCCGCCAGTTAAGATAGCTATATCTTCTAACATGGCTTTTCTTCGATCACCAAAGCCTGGTGCTTTTACGGCTGCAATTTTTAATGCACCTCGTAATTTATTTACTACTAAAGTTGATAAAGCTTCACCATCTACATCTTCAGCAATAATTAATAATGGCTTTCCAGATTGAGCAACTGGTTCTAGAACCGGGAGTAATTCTTTTAAAGAAGATACTTTTTTATCGTACAAAAGAATGTATGGATTTTCCAATTCTACATTCATTTTTTCAGGATTGGTTACAAAATAAGGAGATAAATATCCTCTGTCAAATTGCATGCCTTCCACAACATCTACGTAGGTGTCGGTTCCTTTAGCTTCTTCAACTGTGATGACACCTTCTTTGCCTACTTTTCCGAAAGCAGTGGCAATTAATTCACCAATTACTTCATCATTATTAGCTGAAATAGAGGCAATTTGTTTTATTTTTTCAGAATCACTTCCAACAACTTTAGCTTGTTTTCCAAGATCTGCAACGATAGCTTCAACGGCTTTGTCAATCCCACGTTTTAAATCCATTGGATTGGCTCCTGCAGCTACGTTTTTCAGGCCTTCTTTAACAATGGCTTGTGCTAAAACTGTCGCAGTTGTAGTTCCATCGCCAGCTAAATCGTTAGTTTTTGAAGCTACTTCTTTAACCATCTGTGCGCCCATATTTTCTAATGGGTCTTTTAATTCTATTTCTTTTGCAACAGTAACACCATCTTTGGTAACGGTTGGTCCACCAAATGATTTTCCTATAATTACATTTCTTCCTTTTGGTCCAAGAGTTACTTTTACTGCATTTGCTAATGCATCAACACCGCGTTTTAATCCATCGCGTGCTTCAATATCGAATTTAATATCTTTTGCCATTTTTTGTTTTGTTTATTTTTTTTAATACCTAATTAAATAATTGCAAGAATATCGTCCTCACGCATGATTAAATAATCTTTTCCATCTAATTTTAAGTCGGTTCCTGCATATTTTCCGTAAAGGACAATGTCGCCAACTTTTACAGTCATTGGTTCGTCTTTTTTACCATTTCCAATAGCCAGAACAATTCCTTTCTGTGGTTTTTCTTTTGCAGTATCTGGAATAATAATTCCAGAAGCAGTTTGAGTTTCAGCTGCAGCTGGTTCTACAATTACTCGGTCTGAAAGAGGTTTAATGTTTAATGCCATAATTATATTTATTTATGTTATTAGAAATTTGTTTATATTATTTCAGAAATTATGCCAAGACTTTTAAACTGACATTTTTTCCTAAAAAAAATGCCAGCATGTCAGCGCTGGCATTCTATATTATTGTTATGTCAAAAATTTATTTTTTTGGAGTCTCAACTGGTTTAACAGGAGCTGGAGTTGCTTTTTTTGTTGGAGCTACAGTTTCTGTTTTGTCAATAACTTTCGAATCTGATTGTCCTGATAAACTAGGAAAACTTAAACTTGATAATAAAATCAGAATTATTAAAGCTGTTGCCAATGTCCAAGTGCTTTTATCTAAAAAGTCAGTTGTTTTTTGAACGCCTCCAATTTGTGTTGATCCTCCTAGTGAAGAAGATAACCCGCCGCCTTTTGGATTTTGAACCATTACGGCAATGATTAATAGGAAACAAACAATAGTAATTAGTGCTAAAAAAATTGTAAACATGATGTATTGTAATTAATTATTATTTTGTTGTAAAATTTTAATATCCGAAATTCGGTTTGCAAAGAAACTACTTTTTTCTGGATATTTCAAAATTAATATTTCATATGCTTGAATAGCTTTTGAATATTTTTTTTGTTCTAAATACACTCTTGCTAATGTTTCAGTCATTAAATAAGTTGTGTCTTCTGCAATGTTTTCAATTACTGGAACTGAGGCATCTTTGGTAATTGGAGTAATTTTAGGATTATTTTTTATAAATTCATCAATTAAATCTAATTTTTTCTTTCTATTATCATCAATTGGATTTGTTTTTATGGACTCTTTTTCTCTAACAATTGGTTTTAATCTTGACAACTGAAGCCATTCTTGAAAAGAGTGTTTTTCATCCTTAGAAAATTCTAATGGTTTCCCTATTTCTAATTTTTGCTCCGCTTTTTGTTCCTCAGTTGTTGCTTCTTTAATAGAGATTAAGATAGATTGTTCTAAAGGATCAATAGTTGGTTGTTTTAGAGCTACTATGATTTCTTCATCGTCTATAACATTCATATTCATTAGCTCCTCCAATTTCTTTTCATACAATCCTTTTTGAACAGAAACAAAAGAATCTGAAGTGATAAAATCAAATAAAATACTTCTATCAGTAGTGTAAGCTGCAGAAACTTTTAGCGCATAGTTATATTGAAAACTATCTTGATTATAAAGATGTTTTAATTTCATAACTCGAGCACTTTGAAAATAAGGAAAAGCGGCTAAGACATTGTCCAATGTATCAGCATACTTATCATTGATAGCTTCGGGTTTGTTTAGTAAATATGTATAATCAGTTAAATTCATTTATGAGTTACCATTTTGCTAATGATTCATTGAAAATATCTTGCGTTATGCGTTCAAAAATTTCGTCTATATATCCATTTAGTGTTGCGCCTGTGGGTAGTTCAACACCATCATAATCTCTGAAAAATGAAAATCGTTTTTCAAAATTATCTGCTTCCTTGTTTTTATTGCTAAAACGAACATTCACTGAGATAGTTAACCTTGATTGCGCTGCTTTTTGATCAGCAGTTGCTGTCATTGGGGTTATTCTATAATCAACAATTTCTCCTTCATATAATAAATCTCCTTTAGAAATGGTCAGATTTAAATTGGTTTGATTCTGTATGATTTCTTGTAATTTTAAAGTTAAATTTCTTTCAATTCCTGGCTCAATCAATTCAGAATTATTTTGAAAATAATTTACCTGAAAAGTTTTGGCATCAATATTTCCTGTTCCAGTAAAATTATAATGACCACAACCAATAAAGTTAAAAGCAATTAGAATAAGTAAAATGTATTTTAGATTTTTCATAGAGAATTCAAAGATATATTTTTCAAATTATTAATTAATCATTTTTAATTAACAATTGATTTACAAATCAAACTGTTTAATTTTTCGATACAATGTTCTTTCAGATATTCCTAATTCATCTGCAGCAGCCTTTCGTTTGCCTTTGTGACGTTCTAAAGATTTCTTGATAAGTTCTATTTCTATTTGTTCCAATTTCAAGACTTCCTCTTCTTCTACAGTTTCAGCATCTAAATAATTGTGTTCATCTTCGTCGTCAAATTCCTCTTGTTCTAATTGATTTTTTGCAGGAATAACATTTATTCCTGATTCTTCTTCAAAAGAAATTTCATTTTCAGTGGCCGTTGAGCCATATACTTTATGAATTAAACTTGGATTAATATCTTGAACTTTTGAACCATTCTTCATTAATTCCATAGTCAATTTTTTTAAATCATTTAAATCACTTTTCATATCAAAAAGCACTTTATATAAAATGTCTCTCTCAGTTGAAAAATCACTATCTGATTTTTTTCCGCTAATAACAGAAGGCAAACTACTGCCTTCAACAGGTAAATAAGATTGTAAAGTTACTAATGTAATATCTCTGTTAGTTTCTAAAACCGATATCTGCTCTGCTACATTTCGTAACTGACGAATATTGCCACTCCAGCGGTATTTTTGTAAAAAATGTATAGCATTTTCATTCAGTTTTATAGGTGGCATTTTATATTTATGAGCAAAATCGGCAGCAAATTTTCTAAATAATAAATGGATATCCTCTTTTCTGTTACGTAGCGGTGGAATAGGAATATCGACTGTACTCAAACGATAATATAAATCTTCTCTGAATTTTCCTTTTTCTATCGCGTCAAATAAATTTACATTGGTTGCCGCTACAATTCTAACATTTGTTTTTTGGACTTGAGACGAACCCACTTTGATAAATTCACCATTTTCTAGAACACGCAATAAACGTACTTGTGTTGTTAATGGCAATTCACCCACTTCATCTAAAAAAATGGTTCCACCATCTGCTACTTCGAAATAACCTTCTCTTGTGTTGGTTGCACCAGTAAAAGCACCTTTCTCGTGACCAAAAAGTTCACTATCAATTGTGCCTTCTGGGATGGCACCGCAGTTTACAGCAATGTATTTTCCGTGTTTTCTATGCGAAAGCGAATGAATAATTCTTGGAATACTTTCTTTTCCAACACCACTTTCTCCAACAACCAAAACAGAAATATCGGTTGGCGCAACCTGAATGGCTTTTTCTATAGCACGATTTAGTTTTGGGTCATTCCCAATTATTTCAAATCGTTGTTTTATACTTTGAACTGATTCCATTTTATGCTGAATTTATTTCAGTATTTTTTACTAATTCATAATTAATCACTAATCTTAAAATTATCAATTATCAATTATCAATTATCTATTATCCATTATCAATTGTTAATTCATTTGGCTATACCCAACAGCTTCCCCAATCAAAGTTGCCGTTGTACAATCATTCACTTTTACCATTACAAAATCTCCAACTTTATAATTTTCTTTTGGAAAAACGGTCACTACATTTTCAGAGTTTCTTCCGCTCCAATGTTGATTGGATTTCTTCGATTCTTTTTCAATTAAAATTTCAACTGTTTTATCTAAGAATCGTTTGGTTCTTTTCTCACTTAAGATTTGTTGCAAATCAACAATCTCTTGCAAACGTCTTTTCTTCACTTCTTCTGGCACATCATCTTCCATTTTTCTCGCGGCCAATGTTCCTGGACGTTCTGAATACGAAAACATATAGCCAAAATCATATTCCACATATTCCATCAAACTCAAGGTGTCTTGATGATCTTCTTCAGTTTCTGATGGAAAACCTGCAATCATATCTTGCGATATAGAACAATCAGGGATTATTCTTTTTATTTTATCTATCAAAGCCATATATTCTTCACGAGTGTGCTGGCGATTCATTTCTTTTAATATACGTGTGCTTCCACTTTGCACTGGTAAGTGAATGTAATTACAAACATTATCATATTTAGCAATCACATGCAACACTTCTTCATGCATATCCTGCGGATTGGAAGTCGAAAAACGAAAGCGCATTTTTGGGAAAGCAATTGCACATTGTTCCAATAATTGAGCAAAATCAGTAGCAGTTGCCTTTTGTATTTCGGTAGCTTTTACAAAATCTTTCTTCAATCCGCCACCATACCAAAGGTAACTATCTACGTTTTGTCCCAAAAGACAAATTTCCTTAAAACCTCTATCCCACAAATCTTTTATTTCTTCCAAAATACTTTGAGGTTCACGACTTCGTTCTCTTCCACGGGTAAAAGGCACCACACAAAACGTACACATATTGTCACAACCACGAGTGATAGATACAAAAGCATTCACGCCATTGCTGTTCAAACGAACCGGTGCTATGTCGCCATAAGTCTCGTCTTTTGATAAAATGACATTGATAGCATCTCTTCCCTCTTCTACTTCTTTCAATAGGTTGGGTAAATCCTTGTAGGCATCAGGACCAACAACCATGTCAACTATCTTTTCTTGTTCCAAGAATTGATCCTTCAATCGTTCCGCCATGCAACCCAAAACACCTACTTTCATCCCCGGATTAATACTGCGTTTTACGGCATTATATTTCTCCAAACGTTTGCGCACTGTTTGCTCTGCCTTGTCTCTAATAGAACACGTGTTCACTAGTACCAAGTCGGCTTCTTCCAAATTTTGTGTCGTGTTATAACCTTGCTCAGTCAAGATAGACGCTACAATCTCGCTATCCGAAAAATTCATAGCACAGCCATAGCTTTCTATAAATAATTTTTTTGTATTTTCTTTTTTGTATTCCAAAACAAGACTTGTGCCTTGTTTCTTCTCATCAATTTCCTTTTCCATCTATGCTGAATTTCATGCTGAACTTGTTTCAGCATCTCTGTTTATGGTCTTTAATTTTATTTTTCACTTTCTAGTACCGAAACTTCGGAGTCGGACAGCAAAGATAATACTAAATTCTAAAATATGACAAGATGGCAGAGGTGGTTTAACAAAACGTTAGTTAAAAAACTTTAAATTTTCACCATAAAATCATTTTTTAAAAAAAACGTTTACTTTTGTCCGCACAAACAATCGGGATATGGCAAATAATTTAGTAATAGTGGAATCACCTGCAAAGGCAAAAACAATCGAAAAATTTTTAGGTAGTGAGTTCCAAGTAGAGTCAAGTTATGGTCACATTGCCGACTTACCTTCCAAAGAAATAGGAGTAGATGTATTAAACGGTTTCAAACCTAAATACGAAGTTTCTGCCGATAAAAAAGCATTGGTAACCAAGCTAAAGGGATTAGCCAAAAATGCCGATATGGTTTGGTTAGCTTCCGATGAAGACCGTGAAGGAGAAGCCATTTCCTGGCACTTAGCGGAAGAATTAAAACTAGACAAAAGCAAAACCAAACGTATTGTTTTCCACGAAATCACCAAAAACGCCATCCTAAAAGCCATCGACAATCCTCGTGAAATCGATTATAATTTAGTAAATGCCCAACAAGCGCGTAGAGTATTAGACAGATTGGTAGGATACGAACTGTCACCAGTATTATGGAAAAAAGTAAAAGGCGGATTATCTGCCGGTCGTGTGCAATCCGTTTCGGTTCGATTAATAGTAGAACGTGAAAGAGAAATCCAAGAGTTCAAACCCGTAGCATCCTATTCAGTAACTGCTGAATTTACTAACGAAGCTGGAAAAGTGGTGAAAGCCAAATTGCCTAAAAACTTTGCCACCAAAAAAGAAGCCGAAGAATTTTTAAATAAAAACATCGGTTCTACCTATAAAGTAGCCGATTTAGAAACCAAACCCACCAAGAAATCACCAGCAGCACCGTTTACAACTTCCACATTGCAACAAGAAGCAGCACGTAAATTGTACTTCCCTGTTGGAATCACGATGCAAATTGCACAACGTTTATACGAAGCAGGGCTTATTACCTATATGAGAACCGACAGTTTGAACCTTTCCAAAGAAGCATCGGAAGCAGCACAAGCCGAAATTATAAAATCGTACGGTAGCCAATATTCGAAACCAAGAACATTCACCAATAAAAGCAAAGGCGTACAAGAAGCTCACGAAGCCATTCGTCCAACGGATATGTCGCGTCACACGGTAAATGTCGAAAGAGACCAAGCACGTTTATATGATTTGATTTGGAAAAGAACATTGGCTTCTCAAATGAGCGATGCAGAGTTAGAAAGAACTAACGTTAAGATTGAAGCCAATAACCATAGTGAAGTTTTTCAAGCTACAGGAGAAGTTATCAAATTCGAAGGTTTTCTAAAAGTCTATCTCGAGGGTAACGACGACGATGATGAAGAACAAGAAGGTATGTTGCCTGCAATGAAAGTCAACGAAAAGTTGCTCAATAACACTATTACCGCTACCGAAAGATATACACGTGCAGCTTCAAGATATACCGAAGCTTCTTTGGTTAAAAAATTAGAAGAATTAGGCATTGGTCGTCCTTCTACCTATGCCCCAACAATTTCTACCATTATTGCTAGAACTTATGTGGAAAAAGGAAATTTGGAAGGTGTAGAAAGAAAATATGTACAGCTTACACTTCAAGCGAATAAAGTTGACGAAAAGATTTTAAAAGAAAACACAGGTTCAGATAAAGGAAAATTAGTACCAACGGATATTGGAACCATAGTGAATGATTTTTTGGTAAAAAACTTTTCGGCCATCTTAGATTATAATTTCACCGCCAAAGTAGAACAAGACTTTGACGAAATAGCTGAAGGAAATATCGATTGGGCAAAAATGATGCAGGATTTCTATAATAAATTCCATCCAAATGTTGTTGAAGTACAAGACAACGCCGAGAGAGAAAGCGGTGAGCGAATATTGGGGAAAGATCCAAAAACAGGAAAACAAGTTTTAGTTCGTTTAGGAAAATTTGGTCCTGTAGCACAAATTGGTGAAGCCGTTGACGAAGAGAAGCAATTTGCAAGTTTAAGACAAGAACAGAATATCAGTAACATTACCTTGGAAGAAGCGTTGAATTTATTTTTGTTGCCAAAAAATTTAGGAGAATACAAAGGAGAAGAAGTAGAAGTAAGCAATGGTCGATTTGGGCCGTATGTTCGTTTTGGAAAACAATTTATTTCGTTACCAAAAGGAGAAGATCCACTGGATGTAACAATGGACAGAGCACAAGAATTGATAAATGAAAAAACAAAAGCCGATGCCCCAATCGCTATATACAAAGGAGAGGGAGTGCAAAAAGGAACTGGAAGGTTTGGTCCTTTTATCAAATGGAATGGAATTTTCATCAATGTTTCTAAAAAATACAATTTTGATAATCTTTCACAAGCTGATGTAGCGGAATTGATTGAAGATAAATTACAAAAAAACATTGATAAGGTAATTCATAATTGGGAAGAAGAAGGAATTTTGGTTCAAAAAGCACGATGGGGAAGAACTGAAATTACCAAAGGCAAAATCAAAATCGAATTAAACAAAGATATTGACGCTTCTAAATTGACTTTGGAGGAAGTAAAAGAAATGATTGCAAAGAAAACACCCGAGAAAAAAACAGCATCCAAGAAAGCGCCAGCTAAAAAAGCACCATCTAAAAAGAAATAAACTATGGAATTTGATTTTTTGTCACCTGTAAACGACGAAATTATTCAATATATAAAAGGACTTTCCTCTCAGCATTTGGGAAGTAAAGTAGCTTTCCACACTGATAAAGACTTCCCTGATACCGATAAAATAAAAATTGCCATCATAGGAGTTCCAGAAAACCGTGGTAATGTTAAATCTTTTGAAAAAATTGATTTAAATTTTGTTCGAAAAGAGTTTTATTCTTTATTTCCTGGAAATTGGCAAAGTTCTATTGCTGATTTAGGAGATATATTACCAGGAAATTCATTGGAAGATACTTTTTTTGCGATTCAGAAAGTAACTTCTAAATTAATTCGTAATGGAATTATTCCTATAGTAATTGGAGGAAGTCAAGATTTAACATATCCTTTATACAGAGCATATGATACAATGGAACAAATGGTAAATTTGGTTGCCATAGATAGTAAATTTGATTTTGGAAAACAAGAAGAAGGTATTACTTCAAATTCCTATTTGTCCAGAATAATTTTAGATGAACCAAACAACCTTTTTAATTTTAGTAATATAGGTTATCAAACTTATTATAATTCACAAGAGGAAATTGATTTAATAGAAAAATTATATTTTGATGCTTACAGATTAGGTGAGATTTCAAACAATATTTTGTTGTCAGAACCAGTATTTAGAGATGCAGATATTGTTAGTTTAGATTTAAATGCTGTAAAGTCTTCAGATTCAGCAAATTTGATAAAATTTACTCCAAATGGTTTTGATGGAAAAGAAATTTGTGTTTTGTCTAGATATGCTGGAATAAGTGATAAAGTAAGCTCTTTAGGGATTTTTAATCATAATAGTAGTGAACAAGAGTCAGTACTTATTGCTCAAATTATTTGGTATTTCATCGAAGGGATTAATTATCGTTCTAATGAATATCCATTTGGCACAAGAGAAAATTATTTAAAGTATATAGTTCCATTGGAAACTGAAGATTTGGTCTTCTACAAGAGTAATAAAACAGACAGATGGTGGATAGAAATAAATTTTTTTGCGGGGCAACATAATAAATTAAAAAAAAATACGTTATTACCTTGTTCGCATGATGAATATCTGATGGCTTGTAATCAGGAAATACCAGAAAGATGGTGGAAAGCACAAAGGAAAAACAGTATTTAAAACAATAATTACAAATAAAGAAACTAACTATTAATCAACAAAAGACACAAACTATTTACATAAGCTTTAAAAAATAGCTTTTGAGGTATTAAAAGTTTGGTTTGTTATAAACATCTTTAAAATAATATTTTAATACTATTTTTGAAATACAAATTAATATCTTTTGAAGATATATTATAAAAATTAATAATATTTTATTGTTTTTTTGAAAAATAATAAATAGGTTTACGCCCTAAAAAATAAAGTATTCAAATAACCCCAATTTATATGAAGAAGTTCATTGCATTTGCATCATTTTTAGCTTTGTTAACAAGCTGCGGAGGATCTAGCGACAAAGGAGAGTTAGTAGGAGTGAAAGGAAAAAAATGGCATCCAGAGAAACCCTTTGGAATGACTTTGGTTCCTGGCGGAGCATTCATTATGGGTAAATCAGACGATGATTTAGCAAATATTCAAGATGCGCCTACAAAAACTGTCACAGTTAGATCGTTCTACATGGATGAAACCGAAATCACAAATAGCGAGTACCGTGAGTTTGTTGAATGGGTAAAAGATTCTACTATAAGAGTACGCTTAGCTATTCTTGCTGATGAAGTTGGTCAAACTGCTGGTTCATCAGGAAAAGCAGGAAAAGGTAAAACAGCTGGAAGTGTTGGAGATTTTGCTTTTGATGATAAAGATCCAACTAAAATGACTCCATACGATAAATACATGTACGAGAATTATTACAGTGTTGGAACTGATGATGATGCTTATGCGGGAAGAAGATTAAATAGAAAAGTAAAATTAATTAAAGACACTGGTAAATATCCTGACGAATATTATACAGAAGTAATGGATAGTATGTATTTGCCAGTTGCTGAGTCTTATAATGGTTTAAGAACAACAGATGTAAAAAAATTAAAGTTTAGATACTCTTGGATGGATATTCAAGCTGCAGCAAAAGCTAAAGTTGGAAAAAGAAGTTCATTTATAAGAACAGAACAACAGGAAGTATATCCTGATACAACAGTATGGATTAAGGATTTTGCCTATTCATATAA
>Ga0214919_10001781_pt1 | contig 34715 bp, 44 predicted proteins | sample LL1503_MetaG_FD_177994 | JGI IMG/M metagenome (GOLD analysis project Ga0214919, IMG submission 177994) | Freshwater microbial communities from Lake Lanier, Atlanta, Georgia, United States - LL-1503 | ecosystem: Environmental > Aquatic > Freshwater > Lake | place: USA: Georgia | collected...
ATGCGCCGCGCCACCTCGCCCGACCGATGGACCGTGACGCAACACGTCCCGGAGCGCTGCCCGCCGGTCCGCGCGCCGGACCTCCGGCTTGCGGAAGACGCGCGGCTTCCGGGATGCAGGACCCACCTCGGACGGTTCGTCCGGCGCGAGCACATGTTCAGAATCGACCTCGACAGGCCCAACGAGCCCAGCGGGCACAACCTCGGGCTCGACGTCAGCAAGTGCGGCCGAGACCTCGACACGCGCGACCCCGCGCAGGTTCCTCGCCGGCACCACGACGAACAGGGGGGCCTGGCTCTCCGCGCGTCCCGTGAGCGCCTGTCGAATCGGGGCCAACTGGAAGAGATCATGCTTCCCGGGTTGCACGACCTGGAGCACGCGCCCTGTCCGGACGCACGCGCGCAGCGCGGTATCCACGCGCCGCGTGTCGCCTCCGCACACACGGGTCGCGTAGACGTCCGTCCGCAGCTGGGGAGCCGACATGCGCCCCAGGAACAGCATCACGTCGACGCAGTCCGCGTCCAGTTCCTCGCGCGAGCGACGTGGCTTTGCAGGTGGCTTTGCAGGGAGAGGCGAGGACGAGGTCATGGGAGGCTCCAAGGAGGTGCGATCCACCTACGTCGGGACTCGTCATCTGTCAAGTGGCAGAAGGGATAACGCGGACAATATTAGCAGTGACGTGCAGGACGTCGGCCACGCGGGGACAGGATCACGGGCTCGCGGCCTGCTCGGACTCCATCGCCACGCAGTCGGGCTCTGTCGCCACGCAGGGAGCCTGGATCATGCTGTCCAGCACTCGGAGTTCGGCGCGCTTCGCCCTCGTTGCTGCCTTTTTCGCCTCGATTACCGCGTGTTGCTCCGGGGCGCGCTTCGCCCTCGTTGCTGCCTTTTTCGCCTCGGTTGCCGCGCGTTGCTCCGGGGTATGCGCCGCCACCACGGCCGCCATCTTGGCCCGGTATGAAGCGCGTCGCTCCTCGGTCCACGCTGCCCTCGTCGCCAACTTTTTGGCTAAAATTTCAGCACGCAATTCCGGCGTACGGATCGCTACAACTCTTGCCCATGTCACTGCAATATTTGTTCGCTGCTCCGGGGTGCGCGCGGCTGCCGTCGCAGCCCTCTTCGCCGCATATTCCGCCCGCTGTTCCGGAGTACGCATCGCCCTTGTCGCCGCCCTCCTCGCCAGGGTCTCGGCTTGTTGTTCTGGACTACGCGCGACCGCCATCGCAGCCCTCTTGGCCGCGTAAGCCGCTCGCTGCTCGGGGGTTCGCGCGGCGACAACCGCAGCCAGTTTTGCTGCATGTTTCAACCGTTCTTCCGGAGTGCGCGCTGCTCTTGTCGCGGCCTTCTTGGCCAGGATCTCCGCTTGCTGCTCTGGGGTACGTGTCGCCACCTTCGCCGCCATCTTGGCTACGATTGCTGCGCGTTGCTCCGGAGTGCGCGCTGCGGCTACAGCCGCCACCTTGGCCGCGTAATCTGCTCGCTGCTCCGGGGTGCGCGCCGCCACCGCTGCCGCCGACTTGGCCGCGATCACTGCCCGCTGTTCCGGAGTACGGGCCTCTCTTGCCGCCGCCTGCTTGGCCGCGTAGGCTTCCCACTGTTCCGGTGTCTTCGGTTCCCACCTCGCACCACGCCACTGCACCGCGTCTACTCCATCCAGCTGGGACCGCAGGAGCCACTCCATGCGCTGGGCCGACGTCCCGGTGACACGTCCCGCTTGGACCTCGGCGCGAACACGCATGAACTCGGGATCCTCGTAGAGGAACTCGGAACGCGCGGTGGCGAACTTGCCCCGCATGTCGGGACGAACGATGAAGCGTTTCCTGATCTTCTTGCCGGGCAAGGGGTTGCCCCCTGGCGCGCCATCCCCTGACGCCCCCGTCCCGTCACAGGTTCCGCCTTCACTGTCACCCAATCCTGATTCCGACTTCGACACCTTCTCGAACGGATTGTCCCCCGACTCATCATCGAGCTTCTTTCGCACCGGTCTCTGCACCGCGGTAACGTAAGCCTGCCCCGTGTCCCCGTTCTCGAGGTGCGCGACGAGCAGGCAGACCGCGTCCCGGTAGTAGTTCTCCCAGGCGGCAAGGGTGTCCCCAGGAAGCGTCGGGACAAAGCAGCAGAATGTCGCGACATCGCGGCTCGGGTGATCGTCCAACTTCTGCCGAAAGCCCCGTCCTGCCTGCTGCATGTTCAACGTGAACGAACTCGAAATGCCGTAGCGGTAAACGGCACTCGCAAACCTCCAGTCCGTACCCTCGTTGAATCGGGCCGCCGAGACCATCACGTCAACGCGCGAGTCCGCGTAGCGCGTGATCCGCGACTCGCGCTCGAGTGCCTGCAGCGTGGATCGCTTCACGGACCCCTCGCTCCCGACACAGTTCTGCACGCGCGCACTCGGAGTGGACACGCGAATCGCGGCAATGAGTTCAGCCGCAAAGCGCCGAGAACCACCCGGGAGGTGGCTCGGCACGATGAACACCGACTTCTGACGCCCGTCAATGCGCCACCGCTCAACCCAGGCCGAAACGAGGTCCGCGATGAACGCGTCGTCGCCCTCGTCCTCGATCGGGACGTAGACGACGACCATCTGGACGCGGCCCGGCATGTACTGCTCGCCCGTCGCGGGATCAGGGAGGGAGTGCTCGGCAATGGATCGCGACCAGCGCACTGTCCCGGTCGGCAGCGAGGAGCGCCCGTTCATGAACGGGGTCGCCGTTGCAAAAAGGACGGTCTTTCCTTCCGCGTGGCAATAGTTCGCAAACGCACCGATCCCGGTACTGTCTTCCTCGAGGTCCCGCGCGTGCTGGGCCTCGTCAACGACAATATACGCGCCCAGCGCCACGATCTCGCTTGCCAAAAGGTTGAGCGCAGCCGCGTGCGTGATGACACGAAAGCGGGACTCGGGGAGTCCTGCGGCGCACACCTCGCGTTGCCATGCTTCCACGATGGCAACCTGGGGAGCAACGACCAGGACGCTCGGAAACGCCTCGCCGTACACGACAAACAGCTCGGCGAAGAGCGAGACGATCGTGTAGGTCTTCCCGGCCCCCGTCGGCATGATGACGGCGTAGGTGCGACCCGTGGCCTCGAAGAGGGCCCGGGTCATGAAGTCGATGCAATCTCGCTGGTAGTACCGAAGGGTACGGACCATTCCGCCAACCAGGGTGAATGGAGGGGCGGGGTTCGTGGCGAGGTCGTTCATGGGCTATTCCTTACCGTGATCTTGTCGTGTGTCGAGACGCATCCGTATATTTGACTGGGCAGTAAGCAGGCCAGAGCATCTCTGGGCATCTCTGCGCAACCCTAAGCATCTCTGCGCAACTCTGAACACTCCTGCACGACTCTGGACGGTTCTGGCACCTTTGGGTCGATTTTGTCCGCTGGCTTCAATCCGACTCCTCGAGCCCCGCCGCCGCCATCTCCACCTCGACCATCGCCGCGCGGATGCGCGCGATCTCGTCCTTCACCGCGCGCAGCTCGCCGTTCAGCTCCTTCCGCGCCGCGAGGAGCCGGCCCAGGTGCTCCCCGGGGTTGGCTGCGATCGCCAGGCTCACCCGCGATGCCGCCAGGGCCGCGGGGGAAGCGAACCGCGTGGCCACCCACACGATGGCGTCCTTGTCAAAGGAGGTCTTCCGAGTTTCCAGGCTGTCCACGACGCTCCCCTCCTTGACCAGCTCGTAGCGACGCGGCGTGTAGGTCTGCGGCCCGTACCCGGTCGCCACCTGCCCCTCCTGGTCGATGGACCCGTCAGCGCCCATCGAGACGATGTGGGTGTGCACCCGCAGGCGCATGATGAAACGGGATTCGCGTTGAGGCACAGGCTCTCCAGGGGTGGTGGTTACGGACGTTTCTGCTTGCGCATGCACAGGATCCCACGCCGCTTTCGCGCCGTGAACACGGACAAGGTCGTGATCCCGTACAGCCTCGCGATCTTCGCGTCCGACATCGTCCCGAGCAGGTGCTCGTACGGAATGTCGCGCACCCCGACATGGGGCGCGGCCGGAATGCCCCGCGCGCGCCGGACCTGGGAAACGACTGCCGCATACGTGCCCGTCTCCCGCGCGATGACGCTGTCGGCGACGGTACCGAGTCGGTCGAGGACCTCGGTGAGCCTCGAAGCGGGGTCGGGCCGGTACGGCGGGATCCCGCGTGTCTTGCGCCGGAGCGCGATGGCCTGGTGCGTGACCCCCCGCTCGGCCGCGAGGACGCGGTCGGGGACCGTCCCGAGGCGCTCGTCGAGATCGGGTGGAGTCGCGCGCGTCGGAGAGCGCGGGGCCTCCGGGCACCCGGCGTGCTTTCGCCATGTCTTGATCGTGCTCATCGAGACATCGTAGGCCTCGGCCAGCTCCCGGTCCGGCTCGCGCCCGAGGCGCTCGGCCAGTTCGGGATGGTCCTCGAGCGCCATCCAGAGTCGGTAGACCGCTCTCACGGTCCTGTTCCAGCCGGTTCGATGGACAGGAGGTACGCGAACAAGGCGGTGTTTTCGATCATGACCGCCCAGGAGGCGGGGTAGGCCGGGACGGGCTCCCGCGTGTCTGCGTAGACCCAGTCCCCACCGGGAACGCGCGTAGAGAGGATGTCCTCGCGCCAGGAGATGGCTCGCCCCGTCGCGCGGCACGCGGTCCCGAGGCTCCAGTGCGGATCGACTTCGGCCGGGAGCGGACCCAGGTCCTCGACCGGGTGCGCAGTCCCAAGCAACCGCCCCGACTCACGCGGTTCATCCCAGTGCTCCTCGGTGTCGAGGTACCGTCGACCGAACTTCGTCCGGATCCCGCAGAACGTCCCCCCGTCCCACGCGCCCAGGTCGAGGTTGCGCGAGCGCAGGCGATAGACGTGCCCGACGACGAGGTCGGCGATCGGGAGATAGGGGAAGTCAGGTTCCACGCAGATCCGCCTATCCAGTCACTTGACTTCTGACAAGTCTACGGATACCTCGGCCTCATGAACCGCGCCGAACGCCCGGCTCCGCGTGCGTCCGCTCGGATGCCTCGGCACCGGCGGGTTCGCCTGCAGCCTGACCCCCGAACACCACTCGTCCGATCCGATCATCGCCCGCTGACCCGGGGGAGAGCCCATGCCGTTTGCCATCCCGTTCGCCTCCACCTCGCCCGCCGAGGCCCTCTCCTGGCAGGCCGAGGCAGAGACGTACGTCCCGGCCGAACCTGGAGACTACCCATGAGCCTCCGCCTCGACCTCGGCTCCGCACCAGCCAACACGCTGGCCTCCGGTCGCTCCGGGGGCGACATGGCCTTCGACGATGGCCGCCTGTTCGCGACGTTCCTCCTCATCTCCAATGCCGACTGGTGCGAACTCGTCATGTACCAGCTCACGAACAGCGACCTCGAGGAGAACGACCCGCGCCTCGGCCTCGTCGCCGATCTCGGCATCCGGCACACCGTCGTCGAGGGGTACAACGGCAAGGGAACGCGGCGCCTAAAGCTGTTGCCCAGGCGAGACCCGAAGACCGAGGACACGAGAGCCGCACAACACGCCGCGTTCGCACACCTCGGCTCCGTGCCTTCCGTTCCCCGCACGCCCTCCGACTGTGCGCTGTGCGCGGCCGCGGACTGCGACCTGCGCGACCAGCAGAAGCGTTGCCCCATCCCGGATCGGCAACGATGAACTGGACTCCCGAGCAAGACGCCGTCCTCGACCACCCGCCCGACGCCCACGCGGTCGTGCGGGCTGCACCAGGAGCCGGCAAGACGACGATCCTCGTCGGCCGGGTCCACCGGCTGATCGCGTCCGGTGTCGATCCGGCACGCATTCGCGTTGTCATGTTCAACAAGTCCATCCGCGAGACCTTCGCCGAGCGCCTGCTCGCCGACGGGAACATGCACGCGAGCTTCGTCGCCGTCACCACGTTCGACGCGCTCGGGCTCGCGGTGCTGCGCGCCGCGCAAGACCGTTGTCTCCTGTCCAAGCCCCTCGTCGTCGAGCCCGACCTGACCCAGCAGCTCGCGCGCCAGGTGTTCCGGATGCACTCCCGCGGGTACAACGACAACGACTTCAAGGACGCCGAGGAGATCGAGCGCGCGGTCGGATTCTGGAAGGCGCACCTCGCAACCCCCGCCACGGCCCGGTTCGTCAACCCCCTCTACGTCCAGGCCTACCGCGAGTTCGAAGCGTTGCGCCGCGACTCCCCGAACCTTCGCGTCGGGTTCGAGGACCTCGTCGCGACCGCGGTCGCCGTCCTGCGCGCGTACCCCCAGGAACAGCTACTCCCGCCCATCGATCACTTGCTCGTGGACGAGTTCCAAGACGTGAACCCGGGTCGGGTGGAGCTGGTGCGCCTCCTGGTACACGAGGGGACCTCGATCATGGTCGTCGGGGACGAGGACCAGGGGATCAACGAGTGGTGCGGCGCGCACTACCGCTATTTTCGGGACTTCGCCGAGATCTTCTCGCATCGCCCCACGCGGAACTATCGCCTCTCCCGGACGTTCCGGTTCGGTCCCGACCTCGCCCGGCCCGCAACCCGGCTCATCGCCCACAACGTCGAGCGCGCACCGGGCGTCATCGACGGGGGTGGAGCGCGTGGCCGCGTGGCCGTCGTGGCCGACGTCGTCGCCGAGGTGCAGAAGCTGTTGGCGGCAGGAACGACGGCATCCGACATCGCCGTGCTCTACCGGGGACGCATCCAAGGTGCTGTCACGCTGGCGGAACTCATCGGGAACGGTGTCCCCATGCACACCGAGGACATGACGACCTTCCGGGCCGGCATCGGCCCGAAGACAGCGCTCGCCTACCTGCGCGCCGCGACGGGGGACGCGCCCATCGGAATGGACGAGGCCTGGAGCCTCGCGTACTCCGCGAAACGCTACCTGCGCAAGGAGGCGTTCGCGCGCCAGGTCAACGAGCTGGGCTCGCTCGGGTTCCGTGCGTTGTGCCGGCACCGCGGGGTCGCCACCCGGTCTGGGCAGGAAGGGTACGTCGCAACCTCGCTCGATGCCCTCGCGCGACTCCTCGACCGGGCCGGCAGGGCCGCGACCGCGGCCGACGCCCTGGCCCTCCTGGACGTCGAGATCACCGAGAACCTGGTCGGGAGGCTCCCCTCTCCGAACGAGCAGAACGCCGCACTCCAGTGCATCAAGGCACTCCGGATCTTCCTGCGAGCCGCGAGGGTCTCCCCCGCGGACGCGAGCGCCGCCGTCGCCGGGATCGAGGCGCGCCGCGGCCAGGAGGCGAACGGGTGCGTGCGCGCGTGCACCATCCACGCCGCGAAGGGCCTCGAGTGGCGCCACGTTTTCCTGCCGAACCTCGCCGAGGACATGTGCCCAGCCGCCCAGCATGGGAGCATCCCGGGGACGGCCGAGCACCCCGCCGGCGTGCCCCAGTCCCCGTGGATCGAACAGGAGCGGCGGATCTTCTACGTGGGCGTGACCCGCGCCATCGAGACCTGCACCCTCCACGCACCCGAGCCAACGGGGAAGTCGGAGCCGAGCCGGTTCATCGGGGAGCTGCTCGGGATCCCCGTAGCCCCCTCGCGACGCAAGCCGTTCGGCTCGATAACCCCGTACTCCTCGACGCAATCCTGGCGTACGCTGGTCGATCTCGTCGACGATCCCGGTTGGGACCTCGACTTCGACTGATCAGGGCCACCAGCTCCCGTCGAACCACCTCTTCTTCACGTGACGAACCACCGCGGACGCGGAGAATCCAACGCTGAACCCGGTCACGAGGCAGAGAAGGACGGCGAGCGGCGACATGCGTGCCTCGTATCCCGGATAGGTGGAGGCGATGAGCGGACGAGGATCGACCCGAGCCACTGTCACGCAAGCGAGGTGCGGATGACGCCGTCCGGCCCCGTGATACGGTCGATCTCGGCTGCCTCCACGGGGCCAATCGCGATCGCCGTGTGCGTCGGAACCCCGTGAAACTCGGTCGCTCCCATGTCACGGATGAGCGCGCAAGGCAGGCCTGCGGCCTGGGCGACAGCGAGCGCTGCGAGCAGGTCCACCTCGGACTCGGTGGAGAGCACGATCTTCGTGAAGGCCCCCTCGATCCAGGAGACCATCTCGGGGGTCAGGGGGATCAAGAGGTGCTTGGACCCGTCAGGATTCGTCAGGATCGTCCCGCGGTCGAAGAACACCTTCATGCACGCGTGCGCGACCTGGGCGGCGATCTTCCCCTTGCGCATGTTCAAGTCGCGGCGGAAGAGGAGGACCTGCTTGATCACGGGACGGACACAATGGGGCTGCCAAGCCCCGTGGTCCCCGTGGAGGTCGCCGGGGCGTCAGACACCCACGCGCCACCGACAAAACGCACGACCGGCGGAAGGTGCGCAGGACGACGCACCTGGAGCCACCGGGGATCCTCCTGGTCCTCCCCGGGCACAACGACCCACCCGGCCTCCGTCAGCAGCTCGGCGACCCGGTTACGCAACACCTGCGTCAAGACGGGGCGATCGTCACCGACAATGACCTGCGATAGCGGCGCCAGCCCGGACACGTCGATGTAGCGTACCGCCTCCATGAAGTGCCACGGATTCTCGTTGAGCGCAGCGTTAACCTGCTGGATTGTCTCCTCGGTCGGGTCGATGGATGGCGGGAGCCGGGAGGTGGCGACGCTGGGGGAGACGATGGGCGTGAGGGGCACTGGGTACTCCGTAGGTTTCAGGTCTGCATGACGCGTGTGACGAGCTGCGCGAGCGTAAACAGGCCCGTCCCAGTACGTGGATCCAGGTAGGGGTGCCGGCTGACCGCGTCCCACACGACGACGCCGTGCCGACGCGTCAACCGGCTCAACGCCTGGGCGCTCGCGGTCTGGATACGGACGCGACCCCGTACAGCGCCCGCGGTCGGACTCCCGGTTGTAGCGCCGAGATCGGCGAGGAGGATCACGGGCTCACCGCGGGGCCGATCTTCGCGCCCGTGAACGCCGCGACGGCCTCGCGCACGGCCTCCGCGGGATCCGTGAACTCGCGCACGGGGCCGACCTCGCCCGCGCGCAGCGCCTTCCCCTTGATCTCCACGCGCCACGTGCGCTCGTTCGGGTACCGATGCTTCCGGCCATGGATGACGCTCAACCGCGCGTGCTCGTGCTCCGCGCGGTGCGGCGTCGATCCGGGAATCGCGCAGACCCAGGTCCACCCGGGCGGGAGCGCCGGGCCGTCCAGCGGGAAGGGCTGCCCACGGCTCACGTAGTGAGCGCGCCAGTGCGCAACGGACCGGGCGCTCACCTTAGAACCCGAGAAAATCGAGGTCAGACTCGGACAAGGGGAACGAGTCCACCTCGTAGCGGGCCCCGGTGTCCGAGGCGTAGTGCACGACGGGACGCAGGTTCCGGATCACCATCTGCAGCTTCGTCACGAGATCCCGCTCCTGCTCGATGAGCTGCTGCTCGGTCAAGAGGTTCTGCACCACGCCAGCCGCGACCACGCGTACGTTGTCGTTGTTCCCGATGTTGTAGGACATCGTGGTCGCCACGCGCGCGTTGGAGACGGCATCGGAGGCCGCTTGGCTCAAGAGCTTGATGAGGTCCGCGTCCGAGATCTCGAACTCGGTGCGCAGGCGCGCAACGCGCCCCTCGCGCTCGGTGATCTTCGCGACCAGGAGCAGGATCTTCGCGGTCGCCTTGTCCTTGATCTCGTGACTGGACTTGGAGAAGGAGAGCGAGTGAAGGACGGTGCGGGAAGAGGGACCACCCATGAAGGGCCTCGTTTTTGGGTGATCCCTCTATCTCGGACTTGTCAGGCGTCAAGTCCTTTTCGTCCAGGAGGTCAGATGGCGACCGCCGGCAGGTAAGGCCGCCACGCCTCGGGGACGTGCGCCTGGCGACCGAGCGCCATGCGAAGGAGAGGGCGGGCCTCACGGGGCATCCTGGGGCGTGGGCTGGACAGGTTCCAGCGCATAGATCCGCCGCAGGAGGGCATAGAACGCGTAGAGCGACCCGCGCAGGACAAGCGCCAACTCCAGCTCCTTGCCGATCTCGGCCCCACCGCCCTTCGCGACAAGGGCGCGCGTCGCCACGAGGAGCGCAGACTGCAGGGACTCAATCGGGATGACCCCGATCCCGCGGGTCTCCCAGCGGTAGACGGTCGAGATGCTGACGCCGAACACGGCCGCGAAGGCGGCCACGGAGATCCCGAGCGCCCGGCGCAGGTCGATCACGTCGATACCGGTGACGTTCGCGCCCATCAGGTCTCCTTCCGTGCAAGCTCGTCCACGCGTCCGCACGTGCAGCGCGTGTTGCACTTCGCGCACCGCAGCACGAGTCGCAGGCGCCGGGCGGGCTCGCCGACGATGTGTTCGCCCGATCGGATGAGTACGTCGAGGTCGTGCACGAGCTTCGCATCCTGCCCGGTGCCCCGCAGGACCTCGCGCAGGGACGGAAGCGAGAGGGTGCGCACCTCGGCGCGCGTCCACCCGAGTCGCTGGGCGATGCGGTCGTGCAGGGCCCCGGGGTAGCCGCCGGCGGGGAGATCGTTCACGCAGACCTCGGATAGAACGTGTAGAAATCGTGGAAGATCCGGAGAACGTCGGCGTGCCCGCTCGGGCAGAAGTTGTGGATCGCAAAATGGCACGAGTCGAGCGGCGTCTGGACGTAGGGTTCACCTACCTGCGCGGTCGTGATCCATGCCCCGCGAAACAGACGCTCGGCCTGGGGAACGAGCCCACACCATCGCCCCTCTGCGTCTCGTCCGTACCCGAGCGCCCACTGGGCTACGCTCCCGTGGACATGCGTCACGCCCGGGGCCCAGAACCGCTGGACGATCCCCGGACTGTCGGAGATGCCGACATACCCCCGGTGCTCCCGGAAGAACCACGCCTGGAAGGCGTGCGCGCAGCCGACGTCGTAGACGACCCGGTCAAGCGGGATCAGCCGCGCGAGGTGCATGTAGGTCCCCATGAACCCCAGGAAACCCTCGTCGAAGTCCCCGCCACCGTAGGCTTCACAGATCCCCTTGGCTCGCGCGCGAGATTCCGCGTCCAGGGTCGACCAGAACAGCTGGTGCGCCGTCTCGTCGTCCTCGGACGTGAGGCGATGGGCCGCCTGGTGGCGCGCGAGCGCGTCGCGATCGAAGATCACGAGCGCACCGCGGGTACCTGGACGAGGAGATGGGCCACCGCGTTCACGCAGGCCTGGGTCGTCGTGTACCGGCGAAACGTACGAGTAGTGCCCCCGCCCGTCACCCGCGACTCCAGGAGTTCCACGACCTCCTCCAGCGTCTCCCGGCGCACCCGGGCCCGGAACGCCGCGGGCTCCTCGACGAGAACGGTCACCCCGTCGCGCGCGGCGCGCTGGAGGACGCCGATCCGCTCCCGCAGGTCCTCGCGCACCGCGATCACGTCAGCGCGCGTGGCCCGCTCGGTAAAGTCGAGCAACGCGACCCAGGACCGGTCCCGCATCGCGGTACACGCCTCGCAGTGGAGATCCGCGCGGATCATCGCGAGAGTCTCGCGGACCCGACTGACCGCGTAGGCCGCTGAGAGCCGCGGGTCTTCCAGGAGTCGGCGGATGGCCCACAGCGCCTCGATGATCCCGCTCTCCGCTGGGTTCAAGTCAGGGTTCACGGGGTCACCTCGGGCTGCGACCGACGCGTCGGGAAGGCACGTGATCGCGTCGCACAGCATCCAGCACGACACCCGGTGGATGTCGTCATGCCAATCGGCTTTGATTTTGTGCTCACGACCCCTCCGGAGCGACTGTGAGCCCGCGGCGAATAGTCTCGACCTCGTCCACGAGTCGTCCCAGGATGACCTGCACGGCGTCGAGCCGAGCCCTGTCTACGCCGCCCGGCCCGCCGAGCACCGCGGTGATCGCGGCCACGTCAGCCCCCTCGCCCGCATCGCAAGAGTCCACCCGTTCGACATCGCGCATCGCGTTCGCCACGCGGAGAAGATGCTCCGCGAACGCGACATGCAACGGACTATGGGGATGGCGGAGTCCGACCTCGTACGCCGCATCCTCGATGCGGCGGTACACGTAGTCGTAGCTCCCGCCGCTCACGTCGACTCCACGGGGTCGTCGGGCAGGTTCACTTCAACTCCGAGGAAGACGGAGGCGCTCCGACGTCCGAGGCCGCCATGTCGGGAACGATGGACGCCGGCTCGACACCGGGCGCCACGGGCGGCGGATCCGCGGGCGGCAAACGCGCCACCAGTCGCTCCACCAGGGCGATGCGCGACCGGACCTGGCGCGTGAGCGTATCCACGCGCTCCATTTCTTCCTCGGCGCGCACGCGCGCCCTGAGCGCGGCGCGTCCGCCGTCCCCGCGCATCTCGACCCCACGGATCGACTGCGCGTACTGGGTCAGCGACCCACGCATCGCCGCGACCCGGGTCCGATCGTCCGCGGCCAGGAGATCCAGGCAGGCCGCACGCGCCGCGTGCAGCTCCACCGTCGCCGCCTCGACCGCGTCGATCGCGACCGCGACCTCGAGCACGGTGGACGGGGTGTCGAGCGATGCTGTCGCCTGGCGCTGGGCCTCGACGGCCGCGAGCAAGGTTGATGGTAGAGAGCCGAGCAGGCCCTCGAGGAAGGCAAGGTCCATACGGATTCCGGGAATGAGCGGTCTTGCTATCCCATTACTTGTCAGGTGTCAAGAAACACACCACGTCACGTGGGCCCCGCGCCTGCCCGGAACGCCCCGGACGGCAGGACCCAATGGTCCTCGGCGACGCGGACGGGGGTCGTGAAGTGCATCGCCTGGTCCCGCCAGTAGGCGCCCGCCTTCCCTGCCGGGGCGAGCGACTCCGCGGCCGGGAACCAGGTGGGCACCTTGTCGCGACCCCGGGTCTCGAAGTGCCCGGCGACGCGCTCCAGGATGGAGAGCCCGGGGATCCGCGGGCGTGTCTCGACCCCTGCCTTGTTCACGACCGCCGACTTCCCCACGTCGATGGTCGCGTGCGCCCACTTCTCCAGCTTGACGAACAGGTTGAACCGCTCCGGGTGGACGGCCTGGATGGTCGCCCATTCCTCGGGTCCCGAGAAGATGCAGGTCTCGCAGCTCGCGCGGCCGAAACCGAGCCAGTAACAGGGGTGCGGCACGATCCCCCAGCGCTGGATGAGCCCCCAGACCTCCTCGGTCGTCCAGTCGATGACCGGGCGCCACCGGTCCACGCGGCGCGACTGGTTGGAACCCACCTCGTGCTCAATCCGGGCGTAGTACGACCGACCCGTGCTCTCCGCGCGCCGCTCGCCCGACACGACCAGGACGCGGGCGGGACGCTGGCGATTCGCCGCCGCGAAGCGTGGATCATTCGTCAGGATCTTCCGGCCTACGTCTACCTTCGCGATAGACGAGCACCACCGCTTCTGCAAGTCCCCGCTGATCGCGGGCCACGCCGGGGAAACGCCAGGCGGGAGCTTCCCGTCGGGACCCACGATGCGACGCGTCGCGAGCTTGCCACCCTGCTCGACGCGGATCTCGCGGACCGCCGGTCGGGACGTCCCCGGGATCTTCGAACCTCGGAGCCCCCAGGCCACCTTCGGAGTCTGGAACGTGATGTCGTGCGAGGTGGCATCCACGCGCTGCATCTCGCCGAGTATGCCCTTCTCCCGCCAGGAGTAGTACAGGGGGAGGTCGAGCGCCGCGGCGACCGCCTCGCAGTAGCTCTCGGTGCACGGCCAGTCGAACACGGGGTCACTCCCGGGCCGCCCGTCCACCGCGTGGTGCCACAGCTCGACCGTGTCCCGCGCCACCCCCTCGGCGTCGCACCGCTCGAGCACGTGGAGCAAGCAGGCCAAGCTGTCCTTCCCGCCGGAGAACGTGATCGCGATCGTGTCGTACTGGTCGAGGGGGAGGAGCGTCGAGTTGTCGGGGTTCGTCTCGCGGTACTCCTTCCCAAGCCGCTGCTTCTCGCGCACCTCGGCCGCCTCGGCGCGCATGTGCTCGGCGAAGCGCCGCTCCTCCTCGCGGCGCGTCGGGGCCAACGGTCCCACCCACGAGGAACCGGGAGCCGGGCGTTTCGCGGGGAGCGACGCAACGAGCTTCGCCTGGAGTTCGAGGAGAGTGGCCATGCACGCGCTCTAACCTGGACGCGCTCAGAATGCTCAGGACGGAATCGAGTCGTCCACGGGTTCTCCAGGCAAGACCGCGTCCCCGGGCGCGGGCTCGGAGGGCGCCTCGCCCGGATCCGACTCCTCGTCGAGGGGGCCCGCCTCCGGGACCTGGACTCCCGCGCCCACCAGCCGAGACTGGAGGTTGGAAAGCACCCCCTCCCGCGCCAGGAGCGCGAGCAGGATGCCTGCCTCCTCCATCGTCATCTCCACGACAACGCTCTCCTCGGCCTCGGGCACGATGACCGCGCTCGGCTGCCCCTCGCGCACCGTCGTCGTCACCGTGCGCGAGGCCGCCGTCGGCACGCCGGAACGCTGCAGGTACTCGCGCATGGACGCCGGCACGCGCACCGCACCCGGGACCTCGGGATCCCCGGGACCTGCCACGGGCGACACCCCGTGCAACACGCGCCACGCGGCCTCCACGGGCCGCTCCGCGTCCCACGTGTTCGCCGCGTACTCGTTGATGCACGTCGACTCCCAGCACGCTGCGCCTGTCTCCGCGGTCGCGCCGCGGAGCATGTCCACGAACAGCCCGCGATCCACGCGTGCCACCTCGTTCCAGAGGCGCGTCATCGCGCCCGCCGCGCCCCACTGGTCCTTGATGGTACGCGCCTCGGTGAGATCCAGGTTCAAGCTGTAGTCGAAGAGCGATGTCGGCACCTCGGTCGAGGGCCAGGGGCAGCGGACCCCGCGCACGTAGAGCTTGAGCGGCGAGGGCCCCTCCGGCTTCGCGAACACGCCGACCAGTCCCGACTGGTAGCGCGACCGGAACCCGTCCCCCTGGTCGTCGGGCGGAGAGAACGCCGCGTCTCCGAAGCGGAAGTGGTTGCTCCACTCGCGCACGTACCGGTCGGGCGGATCGAAAGGCGCTCCGGTTCTGCCCTCGATCGTCACGACGGTGACGGCCTCGACCCCGTCTGCGATGGCGCGCTCGAGGTAGGCCTCCAGGAAGTCCTCGGACAGCTCCACCCGGAAATGAGTGGGATCCGCGTCCCGCGCGTTGGAGACGAACTCCCGGACGACCGGGAAGGTCCCCTGCCAGTCGCGCGCGCCGAGGTCCAGCGAGAAGCTCGTCGGCACCGACCATGCCCGGGAGAGTGCTTTGGCCGCTGTGTCCCACCACGTCCGGAACACGGACGAGCCCCGGTGGTACCGCCACATGATCTGGCGCGCCATCCGCCCGCCGACGATCACGTCCTTGCAGTAGGGCTCGACCGTGTAGGGCCCCTCGGCGTCGTGGGACCGCAGCGTCACGGTGAGACCCTGGCGCAGGGCGAGGGCGATGGCGTAGGCGGTGCCCGAGCCGAACCGGCCGATCTGCGTCGGATCGCTCGGGTCCTTCGTCCCGAACCCAATCAGCTCGATGGCACGGCGCGGGCAGGCGCCGCGGTTGGCGATGACGACGACGGGAGGGGGAGCGGAGGGGAGGTTGGACATGGACTCTCCTATCCACGGACTTGTCAACTGTCAAGTCAAGTCACACCATGACCAACCTGAACTGGACGCATCAGCCTCGCGAAGCGCCACACGACGGACACGAGACGTTGTCGTAGCGAAGCGGGGTTCCGCAGTGTCCGCACTTGTTCTCCCTGGACACGCGCGGAGGAGCCACATCAGGCGACCACCACCGAGTGATACCCGAGGGAAGCGGCTTCGGACCATGGATGACCTCCTGCGCAACCAGGAGGCCCAGTCCAGCCAGGCCAACCGCCATGATTGTGTAATCCGTAGAGTCGAGTGCCATGAGTACCTCGCAGCCGAGATAACACGGCTCAAATCGGCCCGCCATCCCGCTTGAACGCCCCCGCCGGACGCTTCCACTTTCCTGGAGGAAGCAAGATGGCGTCGGTGTACCGGTTCGCCTGGGAGAGCTTGACCTCGCGATCCATGCCGGGTGGGACAAAGCTCTGCGCCGGCGGGATCACGACATCCTCTTCTCGCATCGTCTTCACCACTGAAAAGTAGCCCTCCACGTTCTTCTTCACGGACGCGTCCATCGCGAGGACCTTCTTCTTGTACTTCGTGATGAACGCGGCCGGAAGCGTCGCAACGGACTCCACACCCGTGAGATCGGTGACCGCGGCCGACAGGACGGCCCGACGTTGCTCGGTCCCGCTCGCCTGGACGACCGCGTTCGCGAGGTTCTCGAGGATCTCCGCGGCCGCCTCGGTGTACGCGGAGATCTCCCTGCGCTTCGCCACGTAGTTTCCCCGGACCAGCTCCCGGATCTTCCGGTACTTCGGCCGCTCCGGGGTCCCGACGTCCTGGATGCTGATGGCACCCGCGTGCGGGATGAACTCCCCCTGCTTGTTCACACGGTCGACGCGGCGTGACGCCGGCATGTCCCCGAAGAAGTCCTCGTAGTTGGCGATTGTCTCAAAGCGCTCCGGGTTGATCGCCTTCACCGTCGCCCACTGCTCGCGATTCCCAAAGATGCACGTCATGCAGCTGACACGCCCGAACCCGATCTTGTACGCGGGATGCGGGTTGACCCGGTGCCGCTCCAGGATGGCCCACACGTCCGCCTCTGGCCAATCGTGCACCGCGAGCCAGGTCCAGATCGTCCGCTTCTTGACGGACTCGACCGTCAACGGGTCCTGCTTGGCGCGCTGGGCGGACTCGTCCGCGCGGATCCCGGTGACGACGCAGAACGTCCCGTCCTGGAGTCGCGGATCGTTGTGGAGGATCCGCTCCCCCACCTCGATCTTCAGCGCGGACGAGCACCAGCGGGCCTGCAGGTTCCCGACCGGCGGCGGGAACGCGAGCTTCGTGACGAGCTGCCGACCCGCCGGCTCCAGTACGCGACGCACAGGCTTTCCGGCCGCGTCCAGCGTCGCGTAGAACACGGCACCCGCCGGCGCGTTCTCCCGCATCATCTCCTTCTCGAACCCGCCGACCTTGCCCGAGAAGAGGATGGTGATCCCGAGTGCCTTTGCGAACTGCCGGCAGTAGTCCTCGGTGATAGGCCAATCCATGAACGGCTTGTCGGGCGGGTCCATCATGTAGTGCCACAGCTCGATCCGGTCCCTCGGGATGCCGATGTCGAGCAGGTGGAGCACGCAGGCGACGCTGTCCTTGCCGCCGGAGAAGGCAACGAGGAACTTCTCGACGTCCTCCAGCTCCACGGGGAGGCCCTGGCGGGGCCCTACACCGAGCGGGAGGGTCTGCTTCTGGGGAACAGCTGTGGCTGGAGACGCGAGGCGCGCCTGGAGTTCGAGGAGGGTAGCCATGGAGGATCCCTATCCTCGACGAACCCTACAAACCAGAGGATCGGAGATCAGACGATCTCGACGATCATCTGTTCCACGACAATGGCCCCAGCATTCGCGGCGTTGTCGACCGTCGTCACGCTCGCACGAATCAGGAGCGCCGCGTTCGTGGCAAACGTCGGAACTGCGACGCCGACGCCTGGATAGGTCGTCACAACCGCAGGAAGTCCAGACCACACAGCAGTGCTGACGCCGGAGAGCGCGACCGCAGCCCCCGCATCCGCGCGTGCCGTAAACACCGCCTCAATCACGCAACGCGATCCTACGCCCTGTCCAGCCGCCGCTGCTTGAGACGTGCCAACGATCGTGCCGTCCGCAAGACCCGCGGTGCCCCCCAGACGCAACACGATCGCGGCAGTCGTGCCCGCTGTGAGTGTGGTGACGCGCGTCACAAGGCGAATGCGCAACATGGATCCGGCATTCAGCGTCTTTGCAGGCAACGTGTAGGCCGTATCGAACAAGGAGCCGCCCACCGGAGTTGTGACAGGCAGTACAACCGCCGTCGAATCCGTGACGGACGCGAACATGCGTCCACCCACCGTCTTCCCGTCGGAGATTGCAATGCTGCCCGCGGTGACGGAGCCCGTGATGGTCGCGGACACCGCGGCAATCGCGCCAGAGAAGACGTTCGTGGTGGCCATGGAGGCTCCTGGTACAGGTGGAAAAACAGCGAGGCGCTGCCGCGATCAGGCCGACGCGGCAGCGGAAACCACGAACGCCGGTACCGGATCTCCCGGTACTCCAGTTGATCTTGGTCAGCCTCCCAGGATGCTAGTTGCTCAGGACGCTGTAGTAGATCCGGAGTGCGCTGGCCATGTCGCCGGAACCAACGCTGCTCACGCGGATCGTGAACACGCCTGCCGCGATCGTGGTGACCGTGACCACGGCGCAAGACACTGCGCTCGGCGCGGGAGTCGACCCGATCAACGAGACCAGGACGTTGCTGGTGGCGGTCACGCCGGGACAGGTCACGACGAAGCCCGCCGACGTGCCCGTTCCGAGAGCCGTCGTGTCCGTCACGATGATGCCCGACTGGTTCACCACCGTGACGCCGGTGGTCCGGTTCGTGATCTGCGTCACGACAGGAAGGGCGGCGGCTGCAAACTCGACAGGACCAGAGAATACGTTGGGGGCGGCCATGGGAAACTCCAGGAGAGGTGAGGGAGAAGATCGCCGGACGACCGGCAGGTGTTCCTCCGATAGCCGACCCCCCGGACACGGTCAAGGACAATTGTCCGACAAATGTGCAGGTTGTCGGCTGACAAGTAAGCGCTCGCATAGCCCGATTCAGCCACCGCATAGCTCGACTTGTCTCTTGACAAGATCGGCCTTCGCGTTTAGACCCGAAAACGAGGTCAAGAACATGCCCACGATCACCCCCACGACGCCACAAGAAGTCCGCTTCTCCCTCTACTCCTACGCAGGCGTCCCGACTGCGCATTACGTCGCAAAGACCGCGGCGCTCCCGGCCCCGACGCTCTCTCCCGAGGTCGGCCACCACGTGATGGTCGTGGACCGCTCGGGCTCAATGTGGGGCGACCCGATCCGCGAGGCCCGCGCGATGGTCGAGAAGATGCTCACGCTCGCCGAGTACGCCAGCTCCCTCTCGCTGGTCACCCTCGTCAGCTACTCCTCGTACGGGGACATGACGGTCCACTTCTCCCGCGTCACGCTGGCCGACGTCATGCGACCTGGATCCCGCTACGTCGAGAGCATCCGCTCGCTCCAGGCCACGTCCATGACCTGTGCCTCCCAGGCGCTCGAGGCCAGCCTCGGGTTCATCCAGCCCGGAGAGACGACCGGCGTGAGCCTGCACACCGACGGGTGGCTGAACCACCCGTCTCCCGCCGCAGAGGCCCGCGCGGTCGACGCCTTCATCGCGAAGGCGCGCTCCATGAAGAACGTGTTCGTCAACACCATCGCGTACGGCTGGGCGGACACCAGCATCCTCTTGAAGCTCGCGAACGCGCTCTCCGGAAAGTGCGTCCAGGCCCGGACCTCGAAGGAGGTCTACGATGCGCTGGCCGACACGACAGCACTCCTCGCCGGCCGCACCACCCCCGCGATCACCATCCCCATCGCGGGGGCAGATGGGGCCTGCTACCAAGCGCTGGTCTCGGTATCCGCGCGCAAGATCAACGGCACCACGACCGATCTGAAGATCCAGGGCTTGCGCCCCGAGGATGACGCGGTCGCCTGGCGCTACCGACGCGTCTCCGAGGCGGCCTGGGCCGCCTCTGCAGCGCCCATCGCCGACCCAATGATCGAGGGCGGCAACGCTTCACTGGTCCCCGTCTACGCGTTCTGCCGCGCAAAGCTCGCCGAGGGACGGCTGAACCAGGCGAAGTACGCGCTCCTCGCGACCCGCGACCTCGATCTGATCGAGACGCACATGCGCGCCTTGACCGTCGAGGCGCGCGCGGCCCTCGCCGCCGATCTCGACGCGCGCCTCGCAGGACTCTCCGCGGGTACCCGCTGGACGGTTGGGTACGGCCTCGACACGAGCACGATGTCCGTCCTCGACCTCGCCAAGCTCCTCGGCGCGAGGAAGGACGACTGGTGCCTGGACCTGGGGGCGTTCGTCCCCGGCTACCAGAAGCGGAGCCTCAAGCGGATCCCCGGCACCCGCGTCGAGACCGTGGGACCGGACGGGGTCACCACCTCCACCGTCACCCCACCGACCACCCGCCTGGACGCGGTGGACGACCCGTCCACCGTCAGCGTGTCGGGCTTCAAGCTCAACAACGCCAACGCCTCCCTCCAGATGCGCACCAGCCGTGACGCCACGCTGGTCGAGATCGACCCGGTCACGAAGACCGAGACGACCGTTCGCTTCGTGGCCGGCAAGAAGCTCGATCTCGCACTGCACCGCGCGTACTCCCTCGTCGGCGACGGGGCCGTCAACGCGAAGGTGCTGCCGATCCGCATCGCGTCCAAGGCCCTGCACGCGGAGCTGGTCGCGGGCAAGGTCCTGGCAGACACCCCTTTCTCCGCGAAGGCCCTCTACACCATCGCGCTCGACGCCCTCCCGGTGCTCGCGTACGACGCCATGGATGTCCCGCCCCCGGCGTTCGTGCTCGACGCGATGATCCCCCTGCGGATCCAGTCGAGCGTCCTCGGCGCGTGCTTGCCCGGCGGAGTCAAGGCTGCGCTCTGGACCGACGAGCAGAAGGCGGACCTTGGACGCGTCAACCTCTCGACCAGCCTCTACTACTCGGCCCCCACGACGACCCCCTACACCGACCTCGGTGTAGCGATCGCGACGGGCCTCGTCGACACCCGGACGTCCACCGGGATCGAGCTGATGACCCCCGACGTCGCGGGCTTGTCCGTGCTGTACTCGGCAAACGAGTACTTGAACCGCCGCTTCACCGTGGGTATCCCCGCGTCGATCCCGACGATCGTGACCGCGGAAGACGGGACAATCTCGACCCAGGTGCTCCCGCACGGTCGGGAACTGGCGAAGGACGGCACGCTCAAGAAGGCGACGCTCCTCGACACGCGGATCACCGGGGCCGTCGTCCAGCGCAAGACCCTGACCCCGAAGGCAACCGAGGCGCTCGACGGGATCGACGCCGCGATGATGCCGGTGCTCGAGGCGTTCCTCGGCATGGCCGGGGCCCCCGGCGGAATCGACGGCGTCACGATCGCATCCGACGCGGCCGACATTGCGCGCGTCAAGGTCGCCGTGGACGCGAAGCTGGAGGCCCTGCGCGCCCAGGTACGACCCCTGGTCTTCGCCGTGGGATCGACGGGGCTCATCCCGGACTCCTGGGGAGACCTCCCCGCCATGACCTCCGAGCAGCTGCTGGAGCGCCACCCGGGACTCTTCCTCGCCAAGAAACAGAAGGACGGCACGTTCTTTGAGGTGGGCGCCGTCATCCTCGCGATCTACCAGTCCAACGCGTACTTCTCGACGCCGCTCGGCGTCGCAGCGGCCAAGGCGATGGCCGGTGGGGACGTGGCGGACACCGAGGACGCCGGTGACGACGAGTAGCCCCTCGGACGGGAAGATGGCCGACCGGTGGACGGACGCGGAGACCGAGATCCGCGCCGTTCTCGCTCGCGGTACGGGCGGATTCCAGGAGCCCAACACGCGCGCCGCGACTCTTGACAGGTGACAAGATCCGGCATAGGAGATCCCATGTCGAACCCCGGTACGATTCCCACCCCATTTGCATGGGAGACCCTCGAAGGAGACGGAGAGCGTCCCGAGACCGAGCGTGCGCCCGTCCCGGGCGGGTGGCTCTACCGCACCACGAGCTGGTTCAGGATCCTCGACGACGCGCGCCCTTCTCCCTGGGTCATTGTCGCGCAGCAGGTCACCTTCGTGCCCGGACAGGGCTTCCCCGGGAGGAACGCGTGAACGAGCGCCCCACCCTTCATGTGACCAACTGGTCCTCGACGACCCTGCACGGGCCCGGCCCGAAGCTCACCATCATGGCGCTCCCGCGCTCCTGGGAACACGGGGACGGCGGCGTGGACATCCTGCTCCCCGCGGCGACCGACCTGCGCGCTGTCCAGGCGGGGACGCTGTCCCCCGACGCCTACCGCGCCGCCTTCGAGGCAAAGATGACGCGCGCGCTGCAAGAAGGCTCCCTGCAACCCCACGTGGGACTCATGTACAACCCGACCCACCGGCTTGCCGCGACCAGCGTCGCCGCCAGCGCCGCGAACGCAACCTCGTTCTCGGTCGAGAACGGGAGCACGCTCTGCTGCGCGTGCAGCAAGCAGAAAGCAGCCGAGGGCCGCTGTCACCGGGTCTGGGCCGCGAAAGCGCTCGCCGCCGCCGGGTGGAACGTGATCCTCGACGGGACCCCTGTCGCATCGTCCAATACCCGGGACGTGGACGTGTTCGTCCGAGACGGTGGACCCAGCGAGACCGCGAGGACCTCGGCTGGCATCCCCTGCAACCCGCTTTTCCCCTGGGCCCTCCCTGTCCTGGAGAAACCGTGAATGGCGACATCCTCGACCGGGACCGCCCGTCCACCCGCATGGCCGCGGCACTCCGCGCCGTCGCCGAGAGCGGCGAGTACGGCGTCAGTCCGACGAGCTGGACGAGCTACCACGCCGCACGCGCCTGCCTCGACCGGGGCCTGGTCGAACGCGGCGAGGACAACCACGTGTTCCTGACCGACAAGGGACGCGCCTTGCTCCAGGTCCCTCCACTCCCTCCACAGAGCCGGCACAGGGCGAGACAGCCATGAACGATTCCGCACGCGACGAAGAGAAGGCCACCGAGGCGCGCCGCCGAGCTGCGATTCGGGCGGGGCCCGCGCGCGAGCGCTGCCAGGAGGTGTTCGGCGACAGCGACCTGCCCGGCGCCTGCATGGCGATCAAGATGGGGTTGTCCGGGTCGAGCGAGTGGCCCGGGTTCCCTGCCAACCTGCACCCGGACCGGCCCGACAAGGACTGGGCGCGAGACCTCACGACCTGCCGCGACACCCTGGCGATGCGACTCGACACCTGGGTACCCAGCACGTTCACCTGGGAGAACACGTTCGACATCGCCATCTTCGCGCTGGTCGAAGCGACCGTGAGGCTCATCGACCGGGAGCTGCGCGAGCACAGGGCGCGCCAGGCGGCGCGCGCGGCGGCCCCGTGATCGAAGACGCGCCCATCGTCGACTTCCGGGGTCCCTACCGGTGGCTCTCGAACTTCCACCTCGCCGAGGTGTACTTCGAGGGACATTTCTACCGCTCGAGCGAGCACGCCTACCAGGCCGCAAAGGCGGACGCGGGAAGGTCCGCCCTGTTCTTAGTACCCACGCAAGCCGGGCTGGACCTCTGCAGCGCGACGCGGGCCCTGTTCCGGGACCCCCAGCCAACCGGCGAGCGTGACGCGAACGGGAACGAGATCCTGCGGATCCTCCTGTCCGGAGGCCAAGCGACTCGGCGGCCGGATCCCCATCCGCTACGACTGGGAGTCGGTCAAGCTCGACGTCATGGAGACCCTCCTGCGCGACAAGTTCACGCGGCACGCTGACCTCCGCATCCTGCTCCTGGACACCGGAGACCGGGAGCTGGTCGAGGGGAACACCTGGGACGATCGGTTCTGGGGCGTTTGCGAGGGCGTCGGCGAGAACCACCTCGGTCGCCTCTTGATGAAGATCCGCGCCGAGCTGCGAGAAGGACAACTGACATGAGCTGGATCGACGATCCGGAGGACCTCGTCACCCTCGTCTCCAGGATGAGGACGCGAGAATGGCCCGACCCGGAGGATGACGACACCATCGGCACCTGCCCGCCCGATCTTGTCCCGTCTCGATGGCTGGACGTCTACCTTGCGCTGCGCGTTCCGCCTCCAGCGGCGCCAAGACGTCCACCACCTACCCGTACCTGGTGGAACGAGACCGACGCGGCCGACGAGGAGAAGGAGGCCAAGTATTGTCCACGCGTCGATCCGTGTCGACCCACTTCCAAAGAAGAAAAGGAAGCCGCGATCCGAGCCTTCGTAGAGCAACGCGCGTGGGAGGCGGGCGCAGAAGAACGCGCCAGGACACGTGCCCAGGAGATCGCACGGGAAACTGCACGGCGAACCAGGGAACTCGCGGAACATGTTCAACGGAGAGAAATGGAAGAGGCCGCGAGGATCAAGCAAGCTTACGCGGCAAACGACCTGTACTTGGCATGGCGAGCCCGACGCCTGCCCGACCCGACACTGGATACCTCCACCGAGACCTACCGAGCCATCTTGCTCGAACTACGCCTGCAACAGTACCTTCAAAACGAGGAGGCGTACAACCGCGCCCTCGAAGAATACTGGCGAAGTGCCACGTGAGCCTGCGCTCCGACTTCGTCGCCGATCCCCCGTCGGAAACCATCGCGATCCAGTTGAACGCGGCAGGGGCGCACGCGTGCGAGCACGGCCGCGACCCCTGCAACCAGTACTGCGGCGTCGAGCGGCGCGGCAGCGCATGGCGCGTCATTCCGCTCCAGCAGCGCCTCGCGTGGCTCGCGCGCGTCGAGAGCCTCCGCCACCCCGGACCCAAGCCATGAAAAAGCCCGTCACCCCCGTGAACCCGTCCTACTCTTCACTTGTCTCGTCCTCGGACACGCCCTCGAAGCACCCAGCTGTCCCGACACGGTGAAGATCATCCACCCGCTCGGCGGCGCGGCTCGCCGCGTCCCCGTCGTCGCACGAACCTGGACATGCACACGGTGCAAGCGCGTAGTTCGGGAGGATCGCATCGAGCCGTACGCAGACATCCTGGACGACGAGTAGATCCAGGCACCCGCGCTACGCGAAGACCCGACCGCCACCGACAAAATCCCCCATGCCCGCCACCGTACCCACGGAGACAGTCGTGCCCCCGTGCGGCGCGTGGATCATCCGCCCATTCCCGATGTACAGGCCCACGTGGTGGACGAACGACGGGCTCCCAAAGAAGACCATGTCTCCTGGGCGCAGCTGGTTCAACCCGACGTGCGCGGTCGCACGGTAGATGGCGTCTGCCGTACGCGGCATCGTGACCCCGACCACGCGAAATACCCAGTTCATGAGTCCAGAACAGTCAAACTGGTCTGGCCCGTTCCCACCCCACAGGTAGGGCTTTCCGACCTGGGCGAGGGCCTCCGCGATGACCGTGGACACCCCGTTTCCCGGAGGCGCGTGCACGTGGGAATGAGCCCGGTCCCAGCCCCACCAGGCGACGCCGGCGACACCTGCCGCACCCAGTAGCCACGCACCCACGTGCTGGCCCGCGGTGAGTGGAGGCGGAACGGGTTCCGACCTCGCACCGGGCCGAGCCCGGATCACGCGACCTCCACGTGCATCTCGTCCTTCCGGTGCGAAAAGTCTCCACCCCATCGAAGCCCAAGCGACGCGGCCTGGGCGCGGATCGCACCGCGCAGGTTCGCCGGCACGGTCCCGTACGCCCCGAGCGGGTGCCAATCGGCATTGATGTCGATCGCCGTCCCCGACCCGTGGTTCGAGACGTTTCCAACCTTGTTCTCGTACCCCCGGATCTTCCGGAAGTTGTAGCTCCCGAGCGTCGTCACCGGCTCCACGTGGTCATTCCACCACTGTACCATGCTCACGAGCTGCGGGGCAACCGAACGCGCCACGTTCATCTTCAACTTCCGCCCGTCCGACAACGGCACAGACACCGTGACCACGTCGATCACGGTCGGATCGGGGGACGCGGGCCACCCGTTCTGCGAAGCCCGCACGGGCGCCTCGACCGTTGCGACCCCTCGGGAGACGCCCTGCGCGACACCGCGCGCGACGACAGGAGCCGCGCGGTATGTCCACGCGATCATGCCTGCGGCACTGGCGATGGCCAGGAGGCCAAGCCCCACGCGCTGCCCCGTGCCCAGCGAAGCGAGACCCGCACCCAGCGAGGCGAGACCACGACGCGTAGCCTGGGATGCGCGAGGATCAACATCCGAGTCCCCGCCAGGGTACCCGGCGGTCACGCGACAGCCTGCGGGTCCACCGACGCGATCGCAGGGGCCCCAGGAACCGTCCCGATAAGGGGCGGAGAGACCTTCCCGAGGGCCAGGACGCGCTCGACGCCAGCACCCGTGCCCCACGGCGATGCGCGGAGCGCCGCGGCCGCCTTCGACGGTGGAGCCCCGCGCCGAAGTGCATCCACAATCCCCGAGTAGGACGAGGAGAGGAGCGTCTTCACGGTCGCCGAGAGCCCGGTCGCTGGATCCGGGTAGTTCTTCACCCCGTGGGAGTTGTAGTCGGTGGTGCCCGGCTTCTTCCACGTCGTGTTGAACGGGTTGTAGGTCGCCTTTCCACCCTCGGCCTGGCGCCACGCACGCAGGAAGGTCAGCGCGTTCTCGCTGGTCGGCGCGGCGATCCCGGCGAGAATGGCGCGGTAGAACGCATCATCCCCCGCTGTCGAAGCGCCCGGGGGAGCGGCGAGGGGCGTAGAGGCGGGAGGCTGGGTCACGGGTGTCGCCGGAGAAGAGGTAACAACCGTCGTGTCCAGCTCGACAGGCCGAGCAGGGACCTCCGCGCGCGCACGACGTGACCAGAGGAGGATCGTCCCCGTCGCCGCACCTCCGAGGAGAAGGAGCCCCAGGCCGAGACCTGGACCCGCGACCGCGCGACTGCCCACGGGAGCGGGTGCGAGCGACAACCGCTCCGCCCCGACCGCGCCACCGATCGCGAGCGCAGCCAGGGAGCCGAGGGCGAGCGGGGTGCCGTTCATGTCAGTCCACGTCATCAAAGAACCGCACGCCGTGCGAGTTTTCCCGGGCACGCGCGCGACGACCGCGGGGCGACTCGTCGCTCTCGATCCCCTCCGGCGGGCCGAACGGGTTGAAGATGTCCTCCACGGCCACGTGGTTCGTGTCCAAGGCGCGGTCTACACCACCACGGGGGCCCACGTGGTGTCCACGCATCCAGGGCTCGCCCGACTCCTCGTACACGTGTCCCTTCCACGGACCCGTGACCACCATGTCCGCCCCGCACTCCCGGCACCGAACGACAGGCTGCCCAGAGAGGCGCGCGGAGGATCCGGAGACCGACTCCTGCCGCGCCGCCAGCGCGATGGCCCCAACGCCGGTGAGCAACGCGACCCAGTAGGAAGGGGAGCGAAAGACGGAACCATAGTCGGACATGGAGATCTCGGGAGGTCCAAACCCCTAACCGATCACCCGGGGAGTGGCATTCGCCCGGCATGTCGGAAAGCCCGAGACGGCGACGCCGGTGCCCGGCTGTCTGCCCACCAGGCGCCCGCAAACGCGGCGACGATGCCCACCCCAAAGACAGCCCCAAGGATCATCGTCCCACGCGACGGGCCCTCGACAGCGCCGATCTGCGCCTGGAGCTGGGGTACCCGCGGAACCGCGACGCTCACGCGGCACCCGCGGCAGCGCGAGAAGAGAGGACGTCGTTGTCGCCGATCTTCATGGAGGACTCCGAAGCTCGTCGATGATCGCCGCGGGCGAGTACCCGTAGAACCACCGGTCATGGAAAGAGGTCGAGGGATGGGCGCGACCAAGCGCCTCGGTGGATCGATAACCCAGTCCACGCGCGACGTCCCGCAGCCAGGACGCGAACGGGACGCGGTCATCGCGTGATGCTGTCGCACGCAAGGCCTGGCGCGTCAACGTCCGCTGCGCGGATCCGGCTGCGCGGTTGAATCCGCCGCTTCCCTCGGGCTCGTAGTCGACCAGGACCACCCGCCCGTCATACCATCCCCAGTTTCGCGCCTCGATGTCCGAGGTCAGCTTGTCCGCGTCCGTCCGGTCCTCGACGATGTCGTCCCACCGCGCATTGAAGAGGTCGACCCAGCGTCGCTTCGCCTCCGTAAAGGCCAGCCAGTCCTCGCTCTGCGCATCCATGCGGACCTGGAGAGGCCGCGCCTCTGGAAAGATGGAGACGCCGGGCGGAGACACGTAGTCGAGCGGCGGGAGGAGAAGTGCGCGCACGTCCTCACCCTCCCGGTCCCACGCACCCAGTTCTGCCTCGCTCCGCGTGATCCCCTCCTCGCGCCACGGAAACTTCGCGACGACACCAGGCGCTATCCGCACGACGACCCGGCTGTACCCGTGTCCGAGGACGGGCACCCGGAGCGCGCGGCCCAGGGTATCCTCGGAGAAGGAGTAGACGTTCGGATCGAACGCGGACGTGTCCGGGTCATCGCCTGCACGCCGGATCGTCCGCCGGATCCATGCCTGCAGCCGCGCATCCACCGCGCGCACCCGCTTCCGCACCGCGTCCCGCACGACCCGGTAGTCCACGTCGCGGACGGGCGCACCAGGAGATCCGGTAGCAGCCCGACTCCCCCGCATCCCCAGTCCCACGACCACCTGGCTCGCCAACACGATCCCCGAGACGACGCCCAGCGTCAACGAGACCCCGTGCACGCCGGCATACCGAGGATCCCCAGTCGGGCTCACCGGTGCTCTCGCGGGATGTAGCGCACGTCCAGCTCCGCCGGGATCGCCGCGCGCTCCGCCTCGCCCATCGAGTTCCACAGGTCGGCGAGCCGCCCCGTGATGGCCTGCTCCACCTCGGCCTCGACGGGTTCATCCCCGCGCAACAGGTCAAGGTACGTCGTACCGAGCTGCTCGTAGACCGCGCGGCTCACGAGAGATCCCGCGGAAACGCCAGGCAAACCAGCGCACCCACGAGCGCGCCCGTGGCGAACGACGCGGCCCAGCACGCCACGACAGAAAACCCAGCAGAGAGACCTATCGCGACCACGCAAGCCCCAACCACGCCACCCAGCACACTCGAGATCATGCCGCGGTGCCGCGCGCACGCGACGCGCCATGCGTCCAGGAACGCGCTCACGTGGTCCGCCCGTCCAGCGTGAACACGAGATCCCCCGATCCCGCGTCCCGCTTCACTGTCGCGGTCACCCGCGGATTCTGCTCCGCCAGGACGGCCAGCGCGTGTGCGAGGTCACGCTTGCCCTGCGGACCCTGCCACGTCACCTCCCCGGCAACGCGCAACGTGGGAAACCCGTCACGCGAGATCCCGCGGTCCTGCACCCACAACCCCTGCTCGAGCGCGTCCTCCATGTACCGGTCCACCAACGCCGACGGGACCCGCGCCGGGACGCGGGAAGAAGGCACCGCCCGGGAACCAGATGGAGAGAAGAGAATGGAGAGGTAGTCCACGTTTACACTCGCTTGTCGAAGTAACCAGATGAGCCATCTGTATTCGTTGACTTCACGACCTTCTCCCAGCGAGATATGTGTTCGATCCATGTCCACCACGTTGACCCACTGGATCGAACTCGTGCCGAACGTCGCGCAGGCACGTCTGTTCGCGCGGGCCGCGGGAACCGCGCGGTTCGCGTACAACTGGGGCCTGGCACGCTGGAAGGAGCGGTACGAAGCGCGCAAGGCGGATGCTTCGCGCCCGCCTCCCTCCGGGAACGGACTGCGCAAGCTCTGGAACGCGGTTCGGCGCCAGGAATTTCCCTGGTCCTACGAGGTCCCCGCGGATGCCAGCAACGACGCACTGACGCACCTGCAAGCCGCCTTCGACGCGTTCTTCAAGAAGAAGGCGAAGTACCCAAAGTTCAAGAAGAAGGGGGAGCGCGACGCGTTCTCCATGGACGCGCGCCAGCTCGCGTGGAACGGTCGCCACGTCACCATGCCCCGGATGGGGACGGTCCGGATGGTCGAGGGGCTTCGGTTCACGGGAAAGGTGCTCCGTACTGTCACGATCTCGCGAGAGGCGGACCGCTGGTACCTCTCGGCCCCCGTCGAGATGGCCGAGTACAGCCGTTCGCGGACGGGCGACGAGATCGTCGGCGTGGACCTGGGCCTCACGACTCTGGCCACCCTGTCCACGGGTGAGACGATCGGGAACCCTCGCCCTCTCCGCAAGGCTCTCGAAAAGCTCGCGCGCGTACAGCGCGACCACGCTCGAAAGGTCAAGGGCTCCGCCAACCGGCGAAAGTCCGCACAGCGGATCGCCAGAATTCACCGGCGCGTGGCCAACACACGCAAGCATGTCCTCCACACGTTGACCTCTCGTCTCTGCCGCGAAAACCAAGCGGTCGGGATCGAGGGTCTGCGTCCCGCCAACATGGTCAAGAACAGGAGTTTGTCTCTCTCGATCTCGGATGCCGCGTTCGGCGAGTTTCGCCGGCAGATGACGTACAAGGCCCCGCTGTACGGGACGCGACTCCTCGTCGCAGACCCGTTTGAACCGAGCACCAAGCGATGCTCGGCCTGCGGGATCGTTGGACCCTCGATCCCCCTGTCGGAACGTACGTTCCGGTGCGTGCCCTGCGGGCACGTCGCGGGTCGAGACGTGAACGCGGCGATCAACCTTCGTACCCTCGTGGTGAGGGGAACGGCCGCTCGCGAGAGCGGCGACGCCTGTGGAGAGGGTGTAAGACCGTCGCGGGTTCCCGCGACGGCAGTCCTCGTGGAAGCAGGAAGCAGGGCGCGGAGTCCTCATGCGAACGCGTGAGGGTTCGAATCCTGTGACTTCGACACCACCACGCCGACCGGCCGCCTGCTCCTGCAACTGCTGGGGGCTTTTGCTGACTACGAACGGTCCCTGATCCGCGAGCGCGTCCTCGCCGGCGTCCGCCGCGCCCAGGCGTCGGGGAAGCACTGCGGTCGCCCGCGCAAGGACGTGGACCTTCGCCCCGCGCTCGCCCTGCTCAACGAGGGGCGCGGGCTCAAGGACGTGGCCCGCATCCTGAAGGTGCCTCGCGCCACCCTCCGGCGGCGGCTCGATGAGGCGGGGCGCTGGCCGGTGGAGCGGGCCGCCGCGTAGCGGGTCCAGAAGGCTCGGTCGGGGAGGGGCGTCTACCGCCGCCTTTTCGGGGTCCACAACGCGGGGCCGGAACGGGGTCCAGAACGAACTGGTTTTGGCCCACGGTCGCGCCCATCGGTTATGTCAACCGCTTGTTGGAGTTGATGCCTTGAAGATCGCGTTTCGGCGGAGCGGAGGTCGTGGAGAGTACGAATTGGCGGGTAGCCACGGGTCGATCTCGCATACCGCGCTCTACGACCGCCGGATCGACCTTCAGGTTGCGCCCGACATCATCGTGGACGTGAAGGCGCGGGCGAAGAATCTACAAGGAAAACCGAGAATCAGGCTCGATGATGCGCGGCGCGGTGGCCACCCTGCCAACGTACTGGCAGCCGTTCTTCTCCTTCCCGAGCCGAGTCGGGAAGGACCCTACGGGTCGGGAGTCGGGGTGTTCACCCATAAGGCCTACTGCATCAACGCGATCGCGGTCGATGTCGTACGCTACAACGCGGCGACCGTCGTTCTCCGGCCCACGCTGATCGAGGCCTCGAACGAGGCTCGCCAGCGCAGTATTCTCGTGGGCGAGCGGATGGTTCTACTTACGCGGGCGTGGGCAGCGGCGCAGGGGGGCACTGACGACCTCGCCGCCGCGCTGGTAGCACACGAGGCCGCGGTCCGCAGCGGCACGCGCGACTCGATCCTTGAGGCAGCAAAACACGTCTACGAGGTCTTCGAAGGGCAGGAGGACGCCCTGCCCTTGATTTTGGCAGCATACCAGGGCGGGGCCGAACCCGTGTCCGTCGCGTCGACCCCCGAGCCGTCCCCGCCTGACGACGATCCTACTCCGAATCTTGAAGCGAGTCGGCGGGAGGTGTCCCGCATGCGGCGGGCCGCTGATCGCGGCGCGGCCGGACGGTTGTTTAGGGGCGAGGTTCGGGCGGCATGGCGCTATACATGTGCCTTCACTGCGCTAAGCCTGCCGCGCATCCAAGGGGCACCAACGGCGGGGGTTGTGGCCGCGCACATCCTGCCGTGGGCGAGCTACGACCTTGACAACGTACGCAACGGACTCTGCCTTACCCCGCTTGCACACTGGGCGTTTGATGCTGGGATATTGCGCCTCGACCACAGCGATGGCGAGTACCGGGTCTCGGTCCCGGCGTTCGTGCGAGCCGCGCCCGCGTTCTCATCCGACTACTTTCTGGCGTTAGAAGGGAGTATTCCGAGGGCGAGACTGCCCGAGAACAAGGCATTTTGGCCTCGCCCCGAGTACATCCACGCCCTCAACGTCACGATGTTCGGGACCAGTTGAGTGGCGAGTCTTACTTCGCGGCCTGCTTTGCCTCGGCGTCTACGCCTTGTAGGTAGGCGAGCACTCTCTGTGCCAACCAGTGCGCCACTGGCGGTGTCACGGCGTTTCCCAGAGCGTGGTAGCGAGCAGACTCTACATCCTCCCGTCCAACGGCGTCGGCAGCTGGCACCGTCCATCTCGGCGGAAACGCCATTACACCCTCGCACTCAGATGGCGTCAACCTGCGCACCCGTCCGGCTTTTGGATAGCAGACGTAAGTCCGGCTCCAGTCGGTCCCGGTGTGGCGCGCGGAACAGGCGTACAAACAGTAGGCGATTGCCTGAACTACGGGGCCGTCCGAGCCAGGATCGCCAAGGACTGTCTTAAAGGGGGAAACAGCGGTCGGCCCATGCGATCGGCCCGCCGGAGCATGCCCTTCGCCGCGTTCGGGCTCAAAAAGTATTGATCCGGGACCTCGCCAGTCTCGATGACACCCGACAATGTACACTCGGCGGCGTGATTGCGGGACTCCGAAGTCTTTGCTGTTAAGAGTACGCCATCCAACATCATACCCGAGTTCGGCCAGAGCCCCGAGCACGACGCCGAAATCTCGGCCTTGGTGCGAGCTGAGGAGACCGTGCACGTTTTCGAGCACAAAAACTCGGGGGCGACCTTCTCCAAGCAGTCGAGCAAACTCATGAAAGAGCCCAGATTGGCGACCTCCAAGCCCCTCACGCTTGCCCATGCGTGCAAGAGAGACGTCTTGGCAAGGGAAGCCGGCGACCCAGACATCTGCGGAAGGGAGCTCTGCACCTTTCACCTCACGAATATCGGAAGAACGTTGTTCATCGGCAATCAAGGGCCAATGCTGTCGAAGAATCTCGCGGCAGAAAGCGTCTCGCTCGCACTGGAATACGGTCTTGAACCCGGCCCGGTCGAAACCCAGATCGAATCCGCCGATGCCCGAGAAGAGCGACACCACGCGGTAGGCGGTATCCGGATCCTCGGCTTTCGCGGTCCCGGCCGCGAAAGCACTGATGCGGCGAATGTCCTGCTCGGTAAATACACGCCAGCCGTTCCGGTCCCGCGTGACGTCAGTGATGCGCTTCGAGAGGAACCATCGCTTCAGGGTGATGGCCGCCACCCCGAGCTGGGACGCGGCTTCGGCAAGCGTAAAGGTGGTGGGCACGGGCAGAGCCGGGGAGGGAGGGCGGGGGCGGGGTAGCGGAAGGGGGCCGAGCGAGCGGGACCCGTATCAAGTCGTATCAAGAGCCGGGCGCGCCTGTCAAGCTCTCGACGACAGGTTCCCAATTTCCGCTTGTCCGCTCGATCCGCAGAGCAAGGCGCGCCAGTCGTGCTCGTCGAGCGCCCGGCACCCCCCCTGGAGCAGGCTCCCCCACCTCGACGGGTCGGCGGTTCCGATCCCGAGGGCGGGCAACCTGTCTTTGAAGCTCACCGGAGTCGGCAGGCAGACCACGTCCTGAAGTTCGAGGACGACTTCGGGGGGCGCCGTCTGGAAGTCTGCGGGGTCGATCGAGCGCCCGGCCCGCCAGATTCGCACGCGCAGGACGGTCGCAGTACCGACGATGTGACCGCAGAGTGGCCCCGTGCCTGCGACGTAGAAGGCAAGTCGGGCCCCGACCGAGAGGGCCTTCTTGTAGCGGGTGCTCGCGTAGATAGGCCAGCGCGCCGCTTCCATGCGGGTCTGCGTGAGCGTCCAGGCGTGGAGCCGAGGGCCACTCGTCGCGGGGTCGGAGGTGACCAAGATGAACCCGAAGGGCGGAGGAGCGATCATCTGCAGCGACCTAACCCAGCACTTCGCCGCCGACCGCGACGGCTCGGGCGCGCGTGGTGACCTGCGGGACGGGCGTGGCTATCCGCCGATGGTGCCGACCTGGTATGCATGCTCGCGTGGTTCACCCGGCCGGCGCCGGCTCCACCGGCCCACTCACATGCTTCAACGCCAGATTATACTCGGTCGAGCACACATCGGGATCGAGCGCAGAAGTTCTATAAGCGTTCGCCCATCCCGTGAGGCTTGACGAGGGGACCGTATCGCTCCGGGCGCGCCCGCACCAACTGCTCCGCCGCGTGGATCTCGGCCGCGTCCAGTCCCTCACCCCCCATGCTGTCCAGCTCGTCCTCGGTGGTCTTCCGGAAGACAAAGTGCTTCCCAGGCAGGTCCAGCATCGGAACCACGCCAAGCGCCGACTCGATCTCTCCCCGGGTCCCGAGGCCCCGCGCGTCCAGGAGACCCGAGGGGTGAACGGCAACGACGTGCCCGTACCCTCCCTCCACTTCCTCGTCGAACTCCGGTTCCGACCCGCGCTCCGTCCACGTCTCGATCCACATCGCGAGCGGGTAGCCGTGCACGCGGTGCAAGGCGACGGCGAACTCGGCGCACAGGCCCGTCTCGTACTTCCGGAGCGGGTCCTTCTTGACGACGACCTCGCGCGCGGCCGAGCCCCACGCAGCAGGCTTCCGCTTGATCGCGGGCTTCGCCGCAATCCCAGCAACCCCGGCGACCACGCCTTCTACCTCGCGTCGCAGGAACCGCTTGTACTCGCCCGACGTCGCCCGGTGAATCCGCGTCCCGCACGCGCGCTTTCCGCTCCCGTCTCCAGGCTCGCGACACGCGTGGATGGACGCGTCATGCAGGGGAAGTCCAAGCCCCTCGGCCGCCTCGTTCACTAGCCGCCCGTGGTGACCCGGGAGCGCCAGGACAAGATGGTCGTACTTCTTTCCCGGCCCCTTGAGCCACTCCCGGATCCGCCGGACAAGGAGAGCGCGCCCGCGCCCCTTGAGCTGGTCGGGCGGGAAGTCGTACGCGTTGTTGGGCCACGTGTCCTCCCAGGCCCACGGGATGATCCCGAGCGGCTCGGCGACGACGTAGCGATCCACGTCAAGCCCGTCGAGCGCCGGGACGTACCCGTGCGCGTGGCTCGGAGCCGTGGAGAAGGGCT
>Ga0214919_10001782_pt1 | contig 34715 bp, 34 predicted proteins | sample LL1503_MetaG_FD_177994 | JGI IMG/M metagenome (GOLD analysis project Ga0214919, IMG submission 177994) | Freshwater microbial communities from Lake Lanier, Atlanta, Georgia, United States - LL-1503 | ecosystem: Environmental > Aquatic > Freshwater > Lake | place: USA: Georgia | collected...
CCAAACCCCAGCTTTTCCAACCATGGGGTGATGCCTTGAATCAGCAACAAGGCCAAGAAAACCACAATCAACCAACGAAACATATGTCTACAACCTGTGTGTTCTATCGCCTTGCACAAAACCCATAGGCTGCCAAACCTTGCCACGACCCAATGCCATCACTTTGAACAACTCGCCCATCTCATGCTCGTTGATCAGCTTGAGCGCCATCCCTTTGTCAGCCAAAGAGGCTTGCGCTAACAACGCTGGCAATCCGCTGTTGATCAAAAAATGCGCTTGGCTGGTGTAACCCAAGACCTCTAAACCTGCCTCTTGTGCCGCCAAAGCGACGCCGGTGAAATTCACATGGGCAGTGATGTCTTTCAGGCCCACGTCTTGCAAAGGTTGGCTGTCACTGTGGTGCGCTTGGTGACACATCAGCGTGCCCATGTGGCGTTGCGCATGGTAGTACTCGGCCTCGGGAAACCCATAGTCGATCAAGAACATGGCGCCGCGTTGCAGGCGCTCGCCCACACTGCGCACAAAAGCCTCTGCTTGAGGATGGATTTCGGTCAGGTAATCATGTTCGCCCGCCATGTCGAGTGGTGGACGTGCGTCGGTGGGACGGTCTTGCCACGCATAGTTTTGTGAGGCCTCGCGCCAGACCACGCCACGCTCATGCCACACACCTGCTGTGCGTTGCAAAAGGCGCACGGGCATGGCGTCGAGCACTTCGTTACCTATCACCACCGCTTCAATCTGTTCAGGCAATTCACTCACCCACTGAACCCGGGAACCAAAAGCAGCCAATGTTTGGGCTTGACGTTGTCGCAAAGCGCCCGAGACTTCGACAATGGTGTAGCTTTGCACCGAGTCTCCCAAGACCTCCAACAACTGTGCAGCCAGGGTACCGTTGCCTGCGCCAAATTCCAACAGTGCATGGGTTTGTGTCTGCGCCAATGCCTGCGCCACACTGCGCGCCAGTGCTTGGCCAAAATACACAGACACTTCCGGTGCAGTGACAAAATCACTGCCTCGGGCCGGCATGCGGCCGATTTGACCTTGTCCTGCGGCGTAATAGCCCAAGCCTGGTGCGTACAAGGCCAGCGCCATGAAGCGGTCAAAAGGCAACCAACCATCAGAGGCGGCCAAACGCGCTTGGATTAGCGCGTCTAAAGCAGTCGCTAAACTCTTTGCTTGTGTTTCCATTGAGAGATTGTCGTTCATGACCTCTGCCACTGTTGTTGCCGATTCGCCTGTTGTACTGGTCACCGGTGCAGGCAAACGTTTAGGCCGTGCCATTGCATTGGGTTTGGCCAAAGCTGGTTGGCGCGTGGCCGTGCACTACCGACATTCCGTTCATGAGGCGCAGCAAACCGCCCAAGACTGTGGCGCTTTCACGCCAAGGGCTGCCGCTTTTGCAGCCGACTTGAGCAACGAAGCACAGGTGCGCCAGTTGTTTGAATCTGTTCAGCAACACATGGGGCATATCGATGCCGTCGTCAACAGTGCCGCCTTGTTTGAACACGACAGCGCTGACAATTTTGGCTATGCGCAGATGCAAGACCATTTGCGTAGCAACACAGGGGCGGCCATTGTTTTGGCGCAGTTGCTGCATGCCCACGTAAGACAACGCCAAAGCACTGGCGTGGTGGTCAATATGCTGGACCAAAAGCTGTGGAACTACAACCCCGATTTTTTCAGCTACACCCTCTCTAAAGCCGCTTTACAGGCCGCTACCACCATGCTGGCCCAAGCCTTGGCACCGCAGTTGCGGGTGGTGGGTGTGGCGCCCGGGCTGACGTTGACCAGCCATATGCTCAGTGAAGAGAAGTTTGAACAACTGCACAAACTTTCTCCATTGGGACGCGCTTCCAGCGTGGAAGACGTGGTAGCCACGGTGCTGTTCGCACTGACCAATCAATCTGTGACTGGTACCAGCTTGTTGGTCGATGGTGGTCAACACTTGATGAAATTTGAGCGCGATTTTTCGCTGATGTAAACACCTTATGAACTCCAAAGGCAATCAAACCCTGTCCCTGACCGGTCTGCGTTTCAATGCAGACTTGGGCATCTTGGCGCATGAGAAAAAAGCACCCCAACCTATTCAAGTCGATGCCGAGCTCAGCTTGGGGGAGCAACCGCTGCTGCCAGCGGATGATGACATCTCGCGTGTGCTGGACTACCGCAAGGTGCGTCAAATCATCATCGATGAATGCACCGCCCAACACGTCAGTTTGCTGGAAACCATGATTGGCAAACTGTGCCACCGTTTGATGGGCTTGCACGGCGTGAAAGCGGTACGGGTGAAAATAACCAAACTTGAAATTTTTGACGACTGCGAAGTCGCTATCCGCATGGAGGCGGGCCCATGGTGAACCATGCAGATTGAACGCGAAACCCAAAAACTGGAAAAACGCCTGTGTAGGCAGGTGGGTGAGGCCATTGTTCAATACAACATGATTGAAGAAGGCGACAAGGTCATGGTGTGCATGTCGGGTGGCAAAGACAGCTATGGCATGCTCGATATTTTGCTCAAGCTCAAAGCCCGTGCGCCAGTTCACTTTGACATCATCGCGGTCAATCTTGACCAAAAACAACCTGGCTTTCCCGCCCATGTGTTGCCGGATTACCTTGGCTCTTTGGGTGTGCCGTTTCGCATCGAAACACAAGACACCTATTCGATAGTGAAGAGCAAAATCCCCGAAGGCAAAACCATGTGCAGCCTGTGCAGTCGCTTGCGCAGAGGCATTTTGTACCGCGTTGCCGATGAAATAGGCGCCACCAAAATTGCTTTAGGCCATCACCGCGATGACATCTTGCAGACTTTTTTCTTGAACATGTTTTTTGGTGGCAAGTTGAAAAGCATGCCGCCCAAGTTGGTCAGTGACGCTGGCCACCACATCGTGATTCGACCCTTGGCTTTTGTGGCCGAGCGCGACTTGCAACGCTGGGCCGCGCACCGTGCGTTTCCCATCATCCCTTGTACCTTGTGTGGCAGCCAAGATGGTCTACAGCGCCAACAAGTGGGGGATATGCTGCGCGAATGGGAGAAAAAACATCCTGGCCGCTTGGACATCATGTTTAACTCACTGCAACACGTGGCCCCCTCGCATTTGCTTGACCATCGTTTGTTTGACTTCAAAGGCTTGAAGACCACAGGCGTTGCTGACCCTGACGGTGACACTGCTTTCGACCCCGAGAGTTTTGCGCTACCCAGCTTGGGCGGCATTCAAACCGTCACGCTAAGTTAACCTGGAGAGGCGAGGCCGAGCCTGCGGCGCGGGTCATGGGATTGCTCTACAGCGACTCTAAAAACGTGATCACGTCCTTGCGTTGCTCTGCGGGCAATGCGGTAAATTTGTCACGCGAGGCTTTGGCCTCACCACCATGCCAAACAATCGCTTCTAGCAAATTGCGCGCTCGGCCATCGTGCAAAAACGAGGTGCTGGCACTCACCTGCTTGGACAAACCTATGCCCCACAAAGGTGGGGTACGCCAGTCACTGCCACTGGCCTTGAAATCGGGACGGCCATCGGCCAAGTCTGGGCCCATATCGTGCAATAGCAAATCTGTGTAGGGGTTGATTCGCTTATTTGAAATAGGCTGCACAGCAGTGTACTTGCCAGTGCGCCACTCAGGCACATGGCACATGGCGCAACCCGATGAAACAAACAAAGCGTCACCGCGCTTGACCTCAGGCTTATCGGTATCTCTGCGCTCTGGCACTTCCAAAGCCTGTGTCCAAAAAGTGATGGAATCCCACAACTCAGGGCGAAGTTCTGGCTTAGGGCCTTTGATAGCAGCCAAGCATTCATGTTGCACGGGCGTGCAATTTTGGAAAGGGTAAAGCGAGGAGGTAATGCCTATGTCAGCCGAAAACGCCGATGCAATTTGCTGTCGAATACTGGGTTGATTGGCTTTCCAGCCAAATCGGCCCATGGCTTGTTTGTTATTGATGTCATCGCGAACATAGTTGGGTCTACCGTTCAAGCCCTGTGCTTTTTGCTGCTGCGCCACTTGCAAAATGTCTTTTTCCGCAATGGCCTCCAAGTACCCCATGCCCACCATGGCTTGGCTGTTGCGCAACGACATCATCACACCTTCTGACAAAGGGCCAAAGTTGAGCTTTTCGACACGCACCTTGGGTTGGCGCAGTTCCAGTGTTTCTCCGTCAGGAAAGGTAAATACCTTGGCCAACCAATCAATAAAGACCTCGCCTTCACCCGCCCGTGCCTCGGGATCTTTGCGGGTAATGGTGTCAAACATTTGAATCTCTGTGCCGTAGTTGGGATCAGGCTTGGGGCTGCCATGCGGTCCATCACCGGGAATGGAAATGCGCAAAACATGCTGAATAGCCAAGCTACCGCTGGCGTCCAAGGCCCTGCCCCGCCCCGCATTGAGGTGACACGAAGCGCAATTGGTCGCCAAAAACATTGGCCCCAAGCCCCACTCACCGCCTGCGGGGCCAGGCTGGGACAAGTCCCACACCAAAGGAATCACAGGGTTATTGACTGCCATCCAAAAGTTGGTGAAGACCCGCTCGCCCTTGAGGAATACTTGCATTTGCTTGGGACTCAAGCCTGCTACTGGTTGCTTGTAAACCTCTTGGGGCACCACCGGCTTGTCAGTTGGGGTTTGGGTGATGGCGGTCCCGTGCACAAACCACAGCAAGGAGGCAAGAACAAGAACCGCTTTTTTCACATCACACCTGTTTCAATGTTTTTTGTACGCTACCACTTTTTGGTGTTGTTCACCTAAGCCCTCAATGCCCAAGGACATGGTGTCACCGGCTTTGAGGAACACCGGCGCGGGTTTGCCGTTTTTCTTCATGCCCATGCCTACCCCTGGAGGGGTACCGGTGGTGATGACGTCTCCGGGCATCAAGGTCATGAACTGGCTGACGTAGCTGACGAGTTTGGCTACATTGAAGACCATGGTTTTGGTGTTGCCGGTTTGCATGCGAACGCCGTTGACATCGAGCCACATGGACAAGCGCTGAGGTTGAGGCACTTCATCGCGGGTAACCAACCAAGGGCCAATGGGGCCAAACGTGTCGCATCCCTTGCCCTTGTCCCAGGTCATGCCGCGCTCGAGTTGGTATTCGCGTTCGGACACATCATTGATGGTGCAATAGCCCGCCACATAGTTCAGCGCTTGCGCTTGCGACACATAGCTGGCACGGGTGCCAATGACCACGCCCAACTCCACTTCCCAGTCCGACTTGACTGAGCCTTTAGGCAACATGATGTCGTCGTTAGGGCCTTGTACACAGCTGTTGGCCTTCATGAACACCACAGGCTCTTTGGGGATAGGCATATTGGATTCAGCCGCATGGTCGGCATAGTTCAAACCAATGGCGATGAATTTGCCCACATGGCTGATGGGACAACCCATGCGCGGCTTGCCCTTGACCAAGGGCAAAGAAGCGGTCTTGATACGCGCCAGTTTGGCCAAGGCCTTGTCGCTTAAGTGCTCTGGCGTGACATCGGCAATCACGTGGCTTAAGTCACGCAGCTTGCCGTCTGCATCGATGAGGCCGGGTTTTTCGCGGCCCATTTGGCCATAGCGCACAAGTTTCATTTTTGCTCCTGTAAAAAAATCAATAGGTAGAACGGCCACCGGACAAATCGAATACGGCACCGGTTGAAAAAGAACAGTCTTCTGTGCACAACCAAGCCACCATGGCGGCAATTTCTTCGGGGGCGCCAAAGCGTCCCATGGGAATTTTGCTCAGCATGAACTGTATGTGTTCAGGCGTGAGTTGATCAAAGATGGGGGTCTTCACCGCCGCAGGCGTGACGCAGTTGACACGAACACCTGTATCCGCCAGTTCTTTGCCCAGCGACTTGGTCAGCGCAATCACAGCAGCTTTGCTGGCACTGTAAGCGCTGGCATTGGGGTTACCGTCTTTGCCCGCCACCGAGGCGATGTTCACAATACGCCCGTAGTTGCGCGCTTTCATATGGGGTACGAGTTCACGGCAACAGTAGTACAAGCCATTGACGTTGATGTCAAACACCTTGTGCCAATCGTCCAAGGGGTAGTCCCAGGATTTCATGTTGGGGCCGGAAATACCTGCGCTGTTGACCAGGGCATCGACAGGGGCAAACGCAATGCTTTGCTTGACCGCTGCCACCACTTCAGCGTGCTGGGTCAAATCGACTTGCACGCTGTGCACCATCGCGCCAGGCACGGCTTGTTTAAAAGCGGCTTGCGCCTTGGCCATGCCAGCCGCGTCGTAGTCCCACACCGTGACTTGTGCACCTGAGCGCAGCAAGCGCTCGACCATAGCAAAGCCCAGACCACTGGCACCACCGGTGACGACCGCGTGGCGGTCTTGCATATCTAACTGGTTCATGGCTTTTCCTTGAGGTTCAAATGGTCATGCCGCCGTCAACCGAATAGGCTTGGCCGGTGGTGAATTGCGATTCGTCGCTGGCCAAAAACACCACGATAGGCGCGATTTCATGGGCTTGGGCCAAGCGACCCATGGGTTGGCGAGCGATGAAGTCTTTGCGCGCTTGCACCGGATCGGCTTGGCTGTTGATACGGTCTTGCAAAGAAGGGGTATCCACCGTGCCAGGACAAATCGCATTGCAACGAATACCTTGACGCACATGGTCTGCCGCCACCGCTTTGGTCAAACCAATCACTGCCGCTTTGCTGGTGCCATAGACAAATCGGTTGGGCAGGCCTTTGAGACTGGAAGCCACGCTGGCCATGTTGATGATGCTGCCCCCGCCTTGGGCAATCATTTTGGGCAAGGCGGCTTGGATCGCCCAAAACTGCGAACGCACATTCAGATTGAACGCCATTTCCCAGTCTTCATCGGTGGCTGTCAAGGCAGTGCCGCTGTGCACATACCCTGCACAGTTGAACAAGGCGTCAATGCGATCCATAGAGGCTATTTGCGCTTGAATCGCGGCTTTGTCTGTCACATCCAACACCGCAGTGTGGACATGGTCCATGCCTTTGAAACTTTCAAGCAATAAGGGGTTGAGGTCGGTCGCCCAAACGGTTGCACCCTCGGCCACCATCGCCAACGCAGTTGCTTTGCCAATGCCCTGCCCAGCAGCGGTGATGAGTATGTGTTTGCCGTGTAGTCGCATGGTTTGCCTGATTTTTAAGCCTTTGACGCAAGCAAGGATGATAGGCCTTCGCAGCCAAGCCCTTGGCTACGGGTTTATGCGGATGAGTCTTGCCTTGACGCAAGGTTATCGTGCGTACAAGCCTCTCCCATTCCTGAAAGCTCGCACCATGCGTTTCTTATCAATCTTTCGCCCATTGTGGGTGTTGCTGGCTTTGAGCGCCAGTCTGCCTAACCTGTCCTTGGCCCAGCAAAAACTCAAATGGGCCCATGTCTACGAAGCCACAGAGCCTTACCACACCGAATCGGTATGGGCCGCTGAAGAAATCAAAAAGCGCAGCAACGGCAAATTCGATATCCAAGTATTCCCCGCTTCTAGCTTGGGCAAAGAAACCGACTTAAACCAAGGTCTGACCTTGGGTTCGGTAGACATCGTGATTGGCGGCCCCTCTTTTGCCGCACGCAGCTACCCTCGCTTTGGCATCGCTTACTACCCTTTTATCTTCCGCGATGGTGAACACCTGTTAGCCTATTCCAAAAGCGCGTTGTTCCAAGAAATGGTCAACGAATTCCGAAATAAAACGGGCATACAAGTCACCGCCTACACCTACTACGGCGCTCGCCACACCAGCGCACAAAAAACCTTTAACCAATGCGCTGACATCAAAGGCTTGAAGATTCGCGTGCCCGACGCACCGGCCTATACCGTCACTTGGCAAGCCTGCGGCGCCAACCCCACGCCTATTGCGTTTGCCGAGGTGTATTTGGCCTTGCAAAACGGCACAGTGGATGCCCAAGAAAACCCTCTCACCACCATTGAAGCCAAAAAATTCTTCGAGGTACAAAAAGCCATCATGTTGACTGGCCATATCGTGGATGGCTTGGTCACCATGGTCGCCCCCCATGTCTGGAGCACCCTCAGCCCCGCAGAGCAAAAGATGTTCTCCGAGGTGATGCAAGAAGCGGCTGCCAGGGCCAGCACCAAAGTCAAAAAACGTGAAGCCGAGTTGATCGACACCTTCAAGAAGCGAGGCTTGCAAGTGGTCGAGGTCAACCGCAAAAGTTTCCAAGACACCGTGCTGAAAAACAAGCCCTTGGAAAGCATGGGACTGTCTCGCGCCGACTATGACCGTGTACAGGCCATCAGATGAGCGGCGATCTCGAACAGCTGGCCGCTTCCTTTGGCGAAGCCGATGAAACGGTAGACCTCTCCAACACCCTAGCCGAAGCATGGCTGGCTTTGTTTTTTTTCTGGGCATTGGGTCTGACGGTTCTCTACCAGTTCATTACCCGCTATGTGTTCAACGACTCGGCCGCCTGGACCGAAGAGATTGCCCGCTATTTGCTGATTGCCACTGTGTTTGTGGGTGCAGTCATAGGGGTAGCCAAAAACAACCATATACAGGTGGATTTTTTCTACCGCTTCATGTCCCACGGTGTGGCCAGAACGGTGTCGGTGCTGACCGATGTGTTGCGTGTGGCGTTCTTGGCCAGCGCCAGCTGGCTGACATGGTTGCTGATGCAAAAAATGGGCAGCTACCAAATGACCATTGTCAACCTGCCCATGAATATCGTTTATGGCGTGGTGTTATTGGCTTTTGTCTTGATGACATGGCGTGCACTATGGGTCATGCGACGCCACTGGCAGCAAGGCTTTAGCGTACTTGAACGCCCTGACAACCTCTAGGCCTTCCAAAGATTCGCATGTTAAAAGTCATTTTTTTGTTTTTGTTAAGCGGCGGTTTGCCGGTGGCCATGGCCATGGCCGCAGCATCGCTCATTTATTTGTTGTTCGTGCCCAGTTCGCCGCCTTTTGTGGTGGTTCACCGCATGGTTTCTGGTATTGACAGCTTTCCTTTGCTGGCCGTGCCGTTTTTTATATTGGCCGGCAATCTCATGAACACGGCAGGCATTACGCACCGCATTTACAGCTACGCGCTGGCACTGGTGGGCTGGTTGAAAGGCGGTTTAGGCCATGTGAATGTAGTGGGCTCGGTGGTGTTTGCAGGCATGAGTGGCACGGCCATCGCTGACGCAGCGGGCTTGGGCACGATAGAGATCAAAGCCATGACCGACCATGGTTACGACCCCGAATTTGCCGTGGGTGTAACCGCTGCCTCTGCCACCTTAGGGCCCATCATCCCGCCCAGCCTGCCCTTTGTCATCTACGGCATGATGGCCAATGTCTCGGTAGGCGCATTGTTTTTAGCGGGCATCATGCCTGGCTTGGTCATGGCTTTGCTGATGATGCTCACCGTGGCTTACTTTGCCCACAAAAACGGCTGGGGCGGTGATGTGAAATTTGAATGGCCCAAATTGGCCAAGGCGTTGGTAGAGACCTTGGTGGTAGTAGGTTGGCCACTGGTTATTTGGTTGCTGATCACAGAGTTGGACACGCAACCGCAACTCACGGTCTTGCTAGGGCTGATTGTGCTGTTCGTGGCTGACAAACTCTTCGACTTTCAAGCTGTGTTGCCCATCATGACACCCGTGCTTTTGATTGGCGGCATGACCACTGGCGTGTTCACCCCCACCGAAGGCGCAATTGCCGCCTGTGTGTGGGCCATGATGTTGGGCTTTGCTTGGTACCGCACCTTGCATTTCAAGCTGTTCGTGAAAATTTGTCTGGAAACGGTAGAGACCACCGCCACGGTGCTCTTCATCGTGGCCGCTGCCAGCATTTTTGGTTGGTTGCTCACCGCCACTGGCGTGACCGCAGCGATTGGCCAATGGGTGTTGGGTGTCACCGATCAGCCTTGGCAATTTTTGTTGCTGGCCAATTTGCTGATGTTGTTTGTGGGGTGTTTTTTAGAACCTACTGCTGCCATCACCATTCTGGTGCCGATTCTGGTGCCGATTTGTCAGCAACTGGGTATCGACTTGGTTCATTTCGGTTTGGTCATGGTGTTGAACCTGATGATTGGTTTGTTACATCCCCCCATGGGCATGGTGTTGTTCGTGCTGGCACGTGTGGCTAACTTGAGTGTGGAGCGCACCACCATGGCCATCTTGCCTTGGTTGGTGCCGCTGTTGGTCAGCTTGGTATTGATTACCTATGTACCCATCATTTCTTTGTGGCTACCCCATCTCATGTCCTCTTAAATTGGCTTTGTTTGTGACCACTTGTATTCGCCTCCACCCTGCAGATGACGTGGTCATCGCGCGCCAACAACTGCTTTCGGGCGCCACGGTGGAGGGCATTGCAGTGCGCGGCCTGATCCCACCGGGCCACAAGTTGGCCACCCGCGCCATTGCCAGCGGTGCGCCGGTGCGCCGCTACAACCAGATCATTGGTTTTGCGTCCAAAGACATCGCGCCTGGCGAGCATGTGCACACCCACAACCTCGACATGGGCCCCAACAAAGGCGACTTTGCCCGCGACTACGCGTTTTGCGCCGACGTCAAACCCGAGGCTGCAACACGCCACGCCGAGTTCATGGGTTACGTGCGCTCGGATGGTCGCGTGGCCACGCGCAACTACATAGGCATCCTCTCCAGCGTGAACTGCTCGGCCACGGTGGCGCGCGCCATTGCCGACCATTTCTCCAAAACCCTACACCCCGACGCACTGGCCGATTTCCCCCATGTGGATGGCGTCATTGCCCTGACCCATGGACTGGGTTGCGGCATGGACACCGAAGGCATAGGCATGCAGGTGTTGGAGCGCACCATGGCAGGCTACGCCACCCACCCGAATTTCGCGGGCGTGTTGGCGGTGGGTTTGGGTTGCGAGGCGAATCAACTCAAGTCCTGGCTTTCGCACAGCGGCTTGAAAGAAGGCAGCACGCTGCAAACTTTCAACATCCAAGACAGCGGTGGCACCCGTTTGACGGTCGCCAAAGGCATCGAACTGGTCAAGGCCATGCTGCCGCAGGTGAACGCATCCAGGCGTGTACCTTGCAGCGTGGCCCACATCACCGTGGGCTTGCAGTGCGGTGGCTCGGATGGTTACTCCGGCATCAGCGCCAACCCCGCACTGGGTGCTGCAGTTGACATGCTGGTGGCCCACGGCGGCACCGCCATTCTGAGCGAAACCCCCGAAATTTACGGCGCTGAACACCTGTTGACCCGCCGTGCGGTGCGCCGCGAGGTGGGTGAAAAACTGGTGGAGCGCATCCGCTGGTGGGAGCACTACACCGCCATGCACCAAGGCGAGATGAACAACAACCCCTCCCCAGGCAACAAAGCGGGGGGACTGACCACGATTTTGGAAAAGTCCTTGGGCGCGGTGGCTAAAGGCGGCACCAGCAATTTGCAAGCGGTGTACGAATACGCCGAGAAGGTGACCGCGCATGGCTTTGTTTACATGGACACACCGGGCTACGACCCGGTCAGCGCGACGGGCCAAGTGGCGGGCGGCGCCAACCTGATTTGCTTCACCACCGGTCGCGGCTCGGCCTATGGCTGCGCCCCCTCACCCTCGTTGAAGCTGGCCACCAACACCGCGCTGTGGCAACGGCAAACCGACGACATGGACATCAACTGCGGCGATGTGGTGGACGAGGGCGTCTCGGTGCAGGCCAAAGGCGAGGAGATTTTCCAACGCATCATCGCCTGTGCCTCGGGCGAGCCCAGCAAGAGCGAACAACATGGCTATGGGCAAAACGAGTTTGTGCCCTGGCAACTAGGCGCGGTTATGTGAGCAAGGCCAAACTGGCGTCTAAATACTCGGTTGGTAAACGTTTATAGCCGCTACGGGCAAAGCGCTGCAAACGTCCGACCACAAACGACACCAGCACCGAGGCCTGTACATTGGCCTCCACTGTTGGCGTCAACGACGACTGCGACTGCGCTTGATCGCGCAGCACTTGTCGCAAGCTGGATTCAAAGCGCTCAAAAAACTGGTTCATGCGCTGGCCAAGGCGGTCGTTTTCAAACACCAAGGCGTCGCCCACCATGACGCGCGCCATGCCTGGGTTGCGCTCGGCAAACTGCAGCAACACCGTCACCATATGGCGAGCTTTCAGTGAGGCGGTGTCACTGCGTTCGGCGATTTGGTTGAGCAAGCCAAACACACTGGTTTCGATGAACTCCATCAGTCCTTCAAACATTTGCGCCTTGCTGGCGAAATGGCGGTACAGCGCTGCCTCGGATACGTCCAACCTCGCCGCCAAAGCGGCGGTGGTGATGCGCTCGGCGCCGGGTTGCTCCAACATGGCCGCCAGTGTTTGCAAAATTTGAATGCGCCGCTCACCGGGCTTGGGCCGCTTGCGAGGCGTGGCCTGTGCATCAGAGGATGAACTGCTGGTCTGTGCTGTGGCCATCGAACACTCCTTGAATTCAGTGCGAACGTATCAGGGTACCAAAGGCTTGCTCGGTCAAGATTTCCAACAGCAAGGCATGCGGCACCCGCCCATCAGTGATATGCACAGAATTCACGCCACTTTTGGCTGCGTCCAAAGCGCCGCTGATTTTGGGCAACATGCCACCGCTCAAGGTGCCATCGGCAAACAAGGCATCGATTTGTCGCGCACTGAGGTCACGCAACAGCTTGCCAGATTTATCCAACACGCCTTCGGTGTTGGTCAGCAACACCAATTTTTCAGCCTTTAACACCGTCGCGAGTTTGGAAGCGACCAAATCAGCGTTGATGTTGTAACTCTCGTTGCTTTCGCCAAAACCTATGGGACTGATGACGGGGATGAATGCATCGTCTTGCAAGGCTTTGACCACGCTGGGGTCGATACTGACGATATCGCCCACCTGCCCCACATCGACTTCTTTGCTCGGGTTTTGGGCGTCTTGCACCTTCAGCTGACGCGCGCGGATCATGCCGCCATCTCGCCCTGTGAGACCTACGGCCTTGCCACCGGCTTGGTTGATCAAGCCCACGATGTCTTGCTGTACCTCACCGGCCAATACCCATTCCACCACTTCCATGGTTTCAGCATCGGTCACACGCATGCCTTGCACGAACTCGCCTTTTTTACCCAAACGTTGCAAGGCATTTTCAATTTGCGGACCGCCGCCATGCACCACCACAGGGTTCATGCCCACGAGTTTGAGCAACACCACATCTTGGGCAAAACCAGCTTGCAACTGTGGGTCAGTCATGGCGTTGCCACCGTATTTGATCACCAAGGTTTTGCCGTGAAACTTGCGGATATAGGGCAAGGCACGGGCCAGTATTTCAGCTTTGTCACTGTTGGCGATAGAGGCAAGGTGGGGAGTGGGCATGGGCGGTATGAGGTAATTTCAGCTGATTGTGCCGTATTCGGGCCGCAACGCAAAAGCGTGGATTACCCGCCTGCAAATCATTCTTATTTTCTTTTTCATATTCAATGAAATATATTTTTATATTAATAAGGAAAATAAAAAATATTATTTTTGAATAATTAGAAGATAATATCCTTTGAATAATTAATTGTCAGGAGATATTCATGGCACGTACCAGTCCCATTTCCCAACTTGAAAAAATCCGCGCAGCCAGAATTAAACTGGAAAAAGAAGAACAGCGCTTAATGTCACGTACCCACGATAAAGCCTTGGCACAAATCGTACAAATCGCCCACAGCGCTGGTTTATCTGCCGCTGATATTGCCGCAGCCCTGGGAAAAGGTAAAAAAGTCACTGCCAAATCCGCAGGCACCAAGGCACCCAAGGCCAAACGCTCAACAGCTGGAAAAAAAGTAGCCCCCAAATACCGTGATCCGGCCAACCCAGCGAATACCTGGACAGGCCGTGGCCGTATGCCTCAATGGGTACAAGGCTTGCACGCGGCAGGCACCTTGGCGTCGGCTGAAATCAAACCGGCAGCGTGATATTTTTTTTAGCCTTGTTATTGCTTGTCCCCGTTTTTGCATGGGGGCAAGCTGTACCCCACCCATCGGCCGGATGGAGTTACAGCCTTGGGGTGCAGCGTTATGCCGAACCTTCTATGCAGTTGCTCGGGCCTGAAATAGGGGTGCATTGGCGCAGCAACCCTTTGGCGCAGCTAGGTCAAGCGCACGCCGAAGTTGACGCTTTGTTGGGACGACAAAAATACATGAGCGACAGCACCGGTAGTTTGAATAATGTGCCCAATCTTGAAACCCGTTGGCGCAGTTTATGGTCTTTAAATAACTGGCCGAATATGTCTTATGGGCTGGCATTACATACCCACACCAATTATTTGCAAGGGACAACCCGCACAGGCTATAGCGGTTACGACCGACAATCAACCCAATTGTGGTTGCCTTTTCGCTGGCAAGATAATGCTCAAAACTGGCGCGCCTTGGGACCAGCCAAAACCATCACCCTGGATGCAGGTATTTTGCTTGTGGGACAACAGGTTTCTAAACTGTCCCAAGCCAATCCAAACAAATATACCGATATTCATAATACCCAGCACACGGGGTTTTATATTCAAACCAAAGCCGATTACAGCACCGCCAGCGGCACCTATTCGCCTTTTATTCGCTGGACGTGGGTCGACGATTCCGACAAAGTCAATGGCTTGCGTAAAGGTTTTGAGGATTATTATGAGCCCATCAACCGACGCTTACAAATCGGTGTCGAGTGGCGCTATGCCCGATAAGCGATAAATTCTTTAATTGCTTTGCGCCCACAATTGATTTAACACCTCGTCCACACCTGTTTGCCAATCGGGAATGGAAAGCCCCCATCTTTGTTGCGCCAACGAGGTGTCTAACAAAGAATACGCTGGACGTGGTGCGGGTAAAGGGTAATCAGCGGTCGAAATTGCTTGGACGTCTTCAGGGCGTACTTTAAGTCGCCAACCCAAGCTCTCGGCTTGTGCCAGCAGGTATTGCGCATAGCCGTGCCAAGTGGTGTGTCCGGCATTGCTGAGGTGGTAGAGACCGCTCTGAGACGCATGGAGAGGGTTTTGCAGGACTTCACGGGTCACCTTAGCCATCCACCCTGCCGAGGTGGGCACGCCATGCTGATCGGCAACCACGCTCAAACTGTCGCGCTCTTGCGCCAAACGCAGCATGGTTTTCAAAAAATTGCCGCCATGCGAGCCCACCACCCAAGAACTGCGGAAGATGAAAAAAGCACCTGCTTGCGCCATGACTTGCACATCGCCATCGCGCTTGCTGCGCCCATAGACCGACAACGGGTCGGTAGCGTCGCTTTCCTTGTAGGGCTTGGTTGAACGCCCATTGAAAACATAGTCGGTGGAGTAATGCACCAGGGTCGCCCCTAAAGCCTTGGCCTCAGCTGCCATGATGCCCGGAGCAGTGGCGTTAATCGCATGCGCCAAGTCTGGCTCTTGTTCGGCTTTATCAACCGCCGTGTAGGCGGCAGCATTGACGATATAGCGCGGTGCATGGTGGCGAATCACCGCCTGTAAAGCTTTGGTATCGGCAATGTCCACATCCGCCAGAGTCAGGGGTGTCAAACGCCCTACAACAGACAATTCGGCTTGCAGTTCGTGACCCAATTGACCATCGGCACCAAACAGCAGTACGCCCTCAGCTGCCATAGTTTTGGCCTATCCAAGCGCGGTAACTGCCGCTGGTCACTTCCTCCACCCAGTCGGCGTGCGCCAGATACCATTGCACGGTTTTGCGTAAACCCGTCTCAAAGGTTTCTTCGGGGCGCCAGCCGAGCTCTCGCTCTAACTTACGTGCGTCAATGGCATAGCGTCTGTCGTGCCCAGGCCGGTCTTTCACAAATGTCATCTGGGTGGCATAAGACTGGCCGTCGGCGCGAGGTTGGAGTTCATCGAGCAAAACACACAGCGTACGCACCACCTCGATATTGGGTTTTTCATTCCAGCCGCCGACGTTATAGGTTTCGCCCAAACGCCCTGCATCGAGTACCCGCATGATGGCTTTGCAATGGTCCTCCACATACAGCCAATCACGCACCTGCTGGCCGTCGCCGTAAATGGGCAAGGGCTTACCCGCCAAGGCGTTGTGTATCACCAAAGGTATGAGTTTTTCAGGGAAGTGATAAGGGCCGTAGTTGTTGCTGCAATTCGTGGTGAGCACAGGCAAACCATAGGTGTGGTGCCATGCACGCACCAAATGGTCAGACGCGGCTTTGCTGGCAGCATAAGGACTGTTGGGCTCATAGGGGTGGGTTTCACTGAAGGCTGGCGCATCTGGCGCCAAACTGCCATACACCTCATCGGTGCTAACATGCAAAAACCGAAAAGCTTGACGGGACTGATCGTTCAAACCCGCCCAATACGCACGCACAGACTCCAGCAACTGAAACGTACCCACGACATTGGTTTGTATGAAATCCATGGGTCCATGGATAGAGCGGTCTACATGCGACTCGGCAGCGAAATGCAACACCGCACGCGGTTGGTGGGTGGCCAGTAACTGGCTCACCAAGGTGGTGTCACCGATGTCGCCTTGCACAAAATGGTGTCGGTGGTCATCTGCCAACGCATGCAAATTGCGTAAATTACCCGCGTAGGTGAGTTTGTCCAGGTTGACCAACACCTCGTCGTGCTGTGCCAACCAAGTGTGCACAAAATTGCTACCAATGAAACCGGCGCCGCCGGTCACCAGAATGCTCACGCAGGCAGGATTTCTTCGGTGATGCCCAAAACCTTGTTGCGAACCATTTCACGCAAGATTTTTTTCTCGGGAAAACTCAAAGGGCGGTCAAGCGCTCGGCGCACGCGCAACAACATGTGGCGATCCACCTCTTGGGGAATGCCATGACTGCCGCGCAACTCATCGCGCAAATCTTCACGCAAATCTTCGGGTTCATCGTCCCACCAACCGTCAACCACCTCTTGCAACTTGGTGCGTACCAACTCAGGGTCTTGCTGAACCGTTGGCGCAGCAGCAGCACGGGGCTGGGCGGTTAGTTCACGCGCAGCTTGGGGCATCAGCAGGACACGGCGATCGGCTTGGGCTAACAAACGGCACCACGCTGGGTCTTCATTGATAAGTTGGTCCATGTGACGAGCAGACTCGTCGGCCAACAAATACACATTCAAACCATGCAACTGGGCGTCATCGATGCTGGCCGTCAAGCGATCGTCATCGCTGGCAATCAACAAGTGCTCACACGCTTTACGCTCGGACAATCGGGCTATGTCAGCAGACATGGCGGCAAACACCACTTCACTGGGTTCGCCGCTGTTCACATCCAGTACGCGTACGATTTGGTCTTGGGGGAACTGGCTATCGGGGTTATCGGTATACCAATAAACGCGTTGCACATCCAAGCCTAAGCCAGCCTGTTTCAAGGTCTGTACCAAAGTGGGGATCAAAGCTTGGCGGTTATAGGCTTCTGGTTCGGCATCGCTGTCAGTGCTTTGCTTGAGCAGCCATGCCATGTAGTTGCTATCGATCAAGGCTATGCAACGACCACTGCGGGTCTGAGCATGGTCCTTGCGGGGATGCGTTGCGCGGTTTTCTGTCTTCATCTAGGGGTACCTGTCGGTGACGTGTTTAAAACTATGAAAGTGGGGCATAACATGCCCGAACGAGCTGCAGGCGCTCGAAACTAAGGTGGCTTAATGCCTGCAGACGTAATATTAGCCTATCTTGATGTCTTTCTGAATAACTACTTCGGAAGAGGGAGACTGTTCGCTGACAAAAGGCTGCAACACCTGCTCATCGGTTCGCCCAAAACGGCGCACGCGCTGGCCATACCAGTGCACTGCTTGGCCCAAGGCCACTTCATCAAAGTCGGGCCAATGCAAATCGGTGAAATACAACTCGGTGTAAGCGGTTTGCCAGAGCAGAAAATTGCTGATGCGCGACTCACCACCGGTGCGAATCAACAACTCGGGGTCGGGTAAATCGGCCGTGCTGAGATGTGCGGCCAAACCCGCTGGGTCTAACTCTTGTAAAGAACGTTCAGGGTGTGCAGCTTGCCAAGCACGTACCGCCGTGAGCACATCCCATTGACCACCGTAATTGGCCGCGATGGTGAGGTGCAAACCATCGTTGTGGGCGGTGTCATGCTCAGCTTGGTCAATGCGTGACTGCAACAAGGGCGCAAACGCACTGCGGTCACCAATCACGCGCAAACGCACACCTGCCGCACGCATTTCGGCCACTTCCGATTCCAGGTATTGCAAAAAAAGGCCCATCAACGCTGAGACTTCCTCGGGTGGACGACGCCAATTTTCGGAGCTGAAAGCAAACAAAGTCAGGTAGCGTAAACCCATGGCATGCGCGGCTTTGACTGTATGGCGCACATTGGCTGCTCCTCGCGCATGGCCCACAGTTCGCGGCATCAGACGCTTTTTGGCCCAACGACCATTGCCGTCCATGATGATTGCAATATGCTGCGGTTGTGTAGGGGTTTTCACATTGAGACTGGAAACAAGTGCTGGGTTTCAACGCTGACCAAGTGTTGTTTGCTCATCAAATCGACCAATACCATGGCGCGCAATTCACCATCGGTTTGGTGGTAAACAGCTTCTAAGCCCTTCAAAGGCCCCTCAATCACCCTGACCGCTTGCCCAGGTTGCAAGAGTTTTTCAGGGGGACGCTCGGGCATGTTGCGCAAGGTTTGTATCAAGACATCGGCAATGGGTGCTGGGCGGTTACCAAAACTCACCAAGCGGCTCACCCCCAAAGTGGAGCGAATGGGTGTCCAGTTGGTGTGTTCCATGTCCAAACGGATAAACAAATAGCGGCTGAACATGGGTTCAACCACCTCGGTGACCCGGCCGCGGCGCAATTTTTCAAGGGTGATCATGGGCAACCAAGCTTCATAGCCTTGGTTTTGCAAGTTCTCTAAAGCGCGCTGCTCTTGCTTGGGTCGGGAATGGACGGCGTACCACAACATGGCTTGGTGTTTGGTTTTTTGTAGCTTTGGTAATTGTAGAGGCTTCCTTTTTTGCTCCCATTGGGTATGGGTCAGCCCCACGGGTGGCAGTGGACTATGATGAATTTCACCCCATCACCGGAGTCAACATGGCCAGCACACCTCCCGAATTCGACCCGCAACAAATGAGCCAACGCATGAAAGACTCGGCACAGCACATCTGGCTGGCGGGTTTGGGTGCGTTTGCCAAAGCCCAAGAAGAAGGCACCAAGGTGTTTGAAAACTTGGTCAAAGAGGGCTCGCAGTTTCAACAAACCACCCAACAAGCCCAGGCCAAAATGACAGAAGCAGCTGAAAAAATGGGTCATATGGCTGCCCAAATGGGGCAAACAGCCAGTGGCCAAATGGACAAGCTGGAAAGTATTTTTGAAGAGCGTGTGGCCAAGGCTTTGAAACACATGGGCTTGCCCAGCGCCCACGATTTGGCCGAGTTGCAAGCGCGGGTCGAACAGCTAGAAAAACAGCTGGCCGAGCGAAAAAGCTGATCGCCCATGGCCAGCAAAGCGCCGCGCCGCACCGCCGAGCGCATTGTGGACAGCGCATTGGGCCTGTTCAACCGCTTTGGCGAGCCCAATGTCGCCACCACCATGATGGCCAGCGATTTAGGCATCAGCCCCGGCAATTTGTACTACCACTACCCTGGCAAAGAAGACATCGTCAACCATTTGTTTGGCCTGTACCAACGCGAGTTACAAGCCTTGCTGCCTGCCGCACACGATGTGAAAGATTTGGAAGACGCTTGGTTTTTTTTGCATTCGCTGTTTGAATTGGTGTGGCGCTACCGTTTTTTGTACCGCGACTTGAACGATTTGCTCAGCAAATACCGCCAGCTTGAGCAAGCGCTGAAACAGGTACTCGCTGACAAACATGACGCTTTTTTAATTTTGCTGAACTGTTTGAGCGACAAAGGCTGGCTGACGCAAAACCCCACCGAGCGCAACAGCAGCGCCACGCAGATGCTGGTGATGTTGACGTGGTGGTTGAGTTATGAATATGTACAAAACCCACGCCATGCGCTGGAGGATGCCAATGCACAAGGCGGGGTGTCACGCGGTGCGCAGCAAGTACTGGGATTGTTGCTGCCTTATTTGCAAGCCCACCCCAAAGCTCAGCTGCTGGCTTTGCTGCAGATGTACAACGCGCCGCCCAGCGCTGAAGCGACTTAAGCGGGCGCTAAAAACTGCTCAACCATGCGCACCCAGACGGTTCCGCCCAAGGGAATCAGGTCGTCATTGAAGTCATAGCTGGGGTTGTGCAAGGTGCAAGGGCCGCCGCCGTGACCCATCTCGCGGTGCTGGCCTTCGCCATTGGCGATGAAGAAATACGCGCCGGGTTTTTCTAACAACATGTAAGAGAAGTCTTCTGCGCCCATGGTAGGTTCTTGCGCCAGTACGTTGTCTGCACCCACGATGTCGGCCAACACACTGCGTGTGAAATCGGCTTCATTGGGGTGGTTGATAGTGGGCGGGTAATTGCGTACAAAGGCGAATTCGCACGTGGCTTCATGTGCGGCGCTGACGTGTTCTGCAATGGTGCGCATGCGTCGCTCAATCATGTCAAGGATCTCGACGGTAAAGGTGCGTACCGTGCCTTGTAACTCGCAACTGTTGGCCACCACGTTGGTGGCGTCGCCTGCATGGATCATGGTGACCGAAATGACACCTGCATCGATGGGCTTCAAATTGCGCGATACGATGGTTTGAAAGGCCTGCACCATCTCGCAGGCAATGGGAACGGGGTCAATGCCGTTGTGGGGCAATGCCGCATGGCAACCCTTGCCACGGATGGTGATTTTGAATTCATTGCTGGAAGCCATTACCGGCCCTGCACTCACCGCCAAAGTGCCCACAGGCATGCCAGGCCAGTTGTGCAAACCGAACACCGCGTCCACGGGAAATTTTTCAAACAAACCGTCTTTGATCATCTCCCTTGCGCCGCCGCCGCCTTCTTCCGCCGGTTGGAAGATCAGCACCACCGTGCCATCGAAGTTTTTGTGCTTGGCCAAATGCTGCGCAGCTGCCAGCAACATGGCGGTATGGCCGTCGTGGCCGCAAGCGTGCATCTTGCCGGGGTGTTTGCTGGCGTGGGCAAACGTATTGGCTTCGTTCACTGGCAATGCATCCATATCGGCGCGTAAACCAATGGTGCGTTTACTGTTGCCGTTTTGGATGACACCGACCACGCCGGTGGTGCCCATGCCGCGGTGCACTTCTATGCCCCACTCGGTCAGCTTGCCCGCCACCACATCGGCGGTGCGTTGTTCTTGGAAACACAGTTCAGGGTGGGCATGGATGTCACGGCGCACCGCGATGATGCTGGCCGCTTCGGTGGCAATAGAGTCAAGCAGTTTCATAAGTTCACCCTCTGTATTTGGCTTGGGGATTCAGTCTACCTGATCAAGCCCTTCATTCGTGCAAAATGCAGTCATGACCAGCACCATCTTGGGCGCCTGCCCCCACGACTGCCCCGACACCTGCTCCTTGGTCACCACCGTGCAAGACGGTGTGGCGATCAAGGTGCAAGGTAACCCCAACCACCCGCTGACAGACGGCGTGCTGTGTACCAAGGTCTCGCGCTACACCGAGCGCACCTACCACCCCGAACGGGTGCTGCACCCCATGAAGCGCGTCGGCCCCAAGGGCAGTGGGAAGTTTGAGCGCGTCAGTTGGGATGAAGCATTAACCGACATTGCCGCTCGACTGAAAACCATAGCCGACAAAACGCCAGAGCGCATCCTGCCCTACAGCTACGCAGGCACCATGGGCATGGTGCAGGGCGAATCCATCGCCATGCGGTTTTTCAACCTGCTGGGTGCAGCCAAGCTGGACCGCACGATTTGCTCCAGCGCCGGCAGCGAGGCTTTGACGCAAACCTTTGGCAGCAAAGTGGGCATGAAGGTGCAACATTTTGCCGAGTCCAAACTCATCATCATTTGGGGCAGCAACGTCATCACCAGCAGCGTGCATTTTTGGCGCATCGCGCAAGAAGCCAAACGCCAAGGTGCCAAGTTGGTGTGCATAGACCCGCGTCGAACCGAAACCGCTGACAAATGCGATGTTCACCTCGCCATCAAACCCGGCACCGATGCGGCGCTGGCCTTGGCGCTGATGCACCAACTCATCACCCACGACTGGCTGGACCACGACTACATCGCCCAGCACACCCTGGGCTTTGAGGCTCTGCGCGAACGCGCCTTGCAGTGGCCGCCCGAGCGTGCCGCCGAGGTATGTGGCTTGAAGGTGGAAGACATCCGCCAACTCGCCCACGACTATGCGCACACCCAGCCTGCCGCGATTCGCTTGAACTATGGCATTCAACGCTCCCACGGTGGCGGCAACGCGGTGCGTGCTGTGGCTTGCCTGCCCGCGCTGATAGGCGCTTGGCGTCACCGTGCTGGCGGCGTGGTGCTCAGCGCTTCAGGCCATGCTTTGCACAATGGCGCGGCTTTGCAACGCCATGATCTTCACACCCACACCAACGCGCCGCTCATCAACATGAGCACGATTGGCGACGCTTTGAATACACCCGGCTTGATCGAAGCGGTGGTGGTTTACAACAGCAACCCTGTGGCCGTGGCGCCTGAATCGGCCAAGGTGGTGAAAGGCTTTGCCCGCGAAGACTTGTTCACCGTGGTGTTGGAACATTTCATGACCGACACCTCCGACCATGCCGACTATGTGCTGCCCGCTACCACCCAGTTGGAGCATTGGGACATCCACAACAGCTATGGCCACACCGACATGGTGCTCAACCGTCCCGCCATCGCACCCATGGGCGAGGCCAAAACCAACACGCAAATTTTTCGCGAACTCAGCCTGCGCATGGGGTTACACAACCCCTTGCTGCAAGAAGACGACGAAAGCCTGTGCCGCTTGGCGCTGCAACACCCGCGCAACCTGCAAAGCGCTTCGCCGGTCACTTGGAATACCTTGTTAAAAGACGGCTTTGCCCATTGGCCCGTGGCCGATGCACCTTTTGCCCACGGTGGCTTCCCAACGGCCTCTGGCAAATGCGAGTTCTTCAGCGAACGCTTAGCGGCCCAAGGTAAAGACGGTTTACCCGACTTCATCCCCAACCACGAGTCCCCTACGCCGCAAGACCGCTACCCGCTGGCCATGATTTCACCGCCTGCACGCAACTTTTTGAATTCCAGTTTTGTGAATGTGAAAAGCCTGCGTGACATGGAGGGCGAGCCGCTTTTGGAAATCCACCCCGAAGACGCAGCTCTGCGGCATCTTCAAGACGGCGCGATGGTGCGGGTGTTCAACGACCGCGGCAGTTACACGTGCAAAGCCCACATCACCACCCGCGCCCAACCGGGCATGGTGGTGGGTTTGGGTATTTGGTGGCGCAAGCTCGGCACCGGTGGCACAAATGTGAACGAACTCACGTCGCAAAAACTCACCGACATGGGCCGTGCGCCGGTGTTTTACGACTGCGCGGTACAGGTAGAAGCCGGTTAACGTGCGGCGACAGCCGCCAAACGCTGGGTGGCGATTTCACGCAAACCGTCAAAAATCAAACCATCGATCAGTTCACAACTGACGGACATGCTAGGCGCCATCTTCCACCCCGCGCCACCCGTCATATAGCAAAGCGGTTCGGCATGGCAATGCTTGCGCACATGTTGCACCATGCGCTCGACGGCGCCGGCAATGGCATAAGTGCCACCACTGGTGAGGGCATCGCTGGTGTTGGTGGGAAATTCACGCACTTCGCCAGTGGGCACCCGCAAACCCGCGGTACCCGACTCCAAGGCGCGCAACATGATGCCGTGGCCGGGCAAGATCAAACCACCTAAAAACGCACCCTCGGCAGATATGGCTTCCACGGTGACAGCCGTGCCGACCATCACCACCACCATGGGCCGCGCAGCCGTGGCTGAGGTTTGCGCCCGCATATGGGCCAATGCGCCAATCATGGCAACCCAGCGGTCGGCACCCAGCCGTGCGGGGTGGTCATAGCCGTTCACCAAACCGGCTTCTTTGGCAGACGATACCACCCAATGTGGCGTCAAGTCCCACAACTCAAGCTGCTCTTCCACGCGGCGACGCACCGCCTCACCGGCCACGATGCAACCCAGCATGCGATCGGGCACAGGCAGTTGCGCCCAGTCTTCATCGGCCAGCTTGTCGATGTTTTCCAAAAACACCGCGCCTTGGGCCAGCAACTGGGCATGGGGGTGAGGGGCGTCGTACATCGCCCATTTCAAGCGGGTATTGCCAACGTCAAGTGCGATGAATGCCATACAAGTTTTGCGAAGCAACAGAGGGCGAGATGTTACCCATCTCATACACCTCGGTTTTGTCTGAAAGCCTTGGCAAACTGCACCACTTCTTCGGCAACGGTTTGGCAGGCTTGCAAGGCTTCTTGGGTGCTGGCACTGCTGGGGTCTTCCCAAGCGGTTTGCAACACATTCAAGGTCGCTCCAAACGGCGTGGGCCAGCCACGCAAGCTGTGGATGATGTCGCGCATCGAAGACAAGGTGGTGCCCATGGCCTGTGAACCATAGGCGCAGACGATGCAGCCCACGGCTCGGCCACTCAAGTACACCTGCTCGTCTTTGTTCATGTCCTCGATGTAGTCGATGGCGTTTTTCAACAGACCGGAGATGCTGCCGTGGTAGCTGGGCGTGGACCAAATCACGCCATCCGCCCGGCGCAACGCCGCGATCAAAGCCGCTTCAGCCGGGCTGCGTTCGGTCCGACGGGGGTCATACAGCGCCAAGTTCAAATCGGGGCCAGCAAACAATCGGGTTTCGCAACCCAGGCTGGCGGCGTGGGTCAAGGACATTTTCAGGGCTTGTTCACTGGAGGAGCCGTCGCGCAAAGTACCGCCGAGACCGACGATGAAGAGGGGTTGGGTCATGGGTTAATCCAAGCGGGGACGCATCACGGGATAGCAAGCCTGCAATGCCCGTGCAGCTTGAAGCACGAGCGCATCCCCAAACATGGGGCCCACCAATTGCACGCCCATGGGCAGACCTTGTGAAGACAAGCCGCACGGCAGGCTGATGGCGGGTTGTTGGCTGAGGTTGAAGGGATAACTGAACGGCGTCCAGCCTAGCATGGCTTCAGAGGTCATGGGGCTGTGGCCGGCGGGTCGTGCTTTGAAAGCGGTGACCGCGGTGCTGGGAGTGAGGATGAGGTCGAAGCGCTGCATGAACTGGCGCAAATGCGAGCCCAAGACACCACGGCGTTGGTTCAACGCATGGATGGCGTTGACATCCAGCTTTGAACCCAGCTCGGCTTGCGCTTTGAAATCGGGGTCGGTCAAAGCTTGTTGGGCAGGGCTCAAGCTTTGCCACACCTGGTAAGCACCGGCAAACCACAAACCGGTGGTGATGTCCAAAGGGTCTTCGCTCAAGGGGTCGACCTGCTCGACCACCGCACCCAAGTCTTGCAAATGCTGTGCAGCTTGCGCGGTGGCGGCAGCAATCTCGGGATCGATATGGTTGGCATAGCCCAAGGTCGGCGAATACGCCACACGCAAACCCTTCACGCCACGCTGCAAATCCGCCAAGTAGTCCATGCCGTCAAATGGCAGCGAGGTCCAATCACGGGCGTCAGGCAAGGCGATGGTGTTCATCATCAGCGCCGCGTCTTGCACCGTCATGGCGTGCGGCCCCAAATGCGCCACCGAGCCAAACGGCGACAAGGGGTAGGCGGGTACCCGGCCAAAGCTGGGCTTCAAACCGACGTTGCCGCAAAACGAGGCGGGAATACGCACGCTGCCCGCACCGTCAGTGCCTATGGCCAAAGGGCCTAAGCCTGCCGTGACGGCAGCCGACGCGCCGCCCGATGAACCACCGGGGGTGTGCGCAGTGTTCCAAGGGTTGCGGCTGATGCCAGTCAAAAGCGAATTGGTTTCGCCCTTGCACCCAAACTCGGGCGTGGTGGTTTTGCCTAAAAGTACCGCCCCGGCTTCGCGCAAACGTGCGGTGACCGGTGCATCCACCTCCCAAGGCTGGTCGGGGTTGACGGTTTTGCTGCCGCGCAAAGTGGGCCACCCCTGGGTGAGGATCAGGTCTTTGATCGACACGGGCACGCCATCCAAAGGCAAGACCGCTGCACCAGTTTGGCGGTGTGCTTGCCAGCGTGTTTCGCTGCGGTGGGCGCTGGCCATGGCCGCTGCTTCGTCGATCAGGCAAAACGCATTCAGCACAGGGTTCAAACGTACGATGCGCAGCAACACCGCTTGCGTGGCTTCCACGGGTGAGGCTTGGCCGCTGCGGTACAGGTCCAGCAACTCGGTGGCAGTGCATTGGGTAAGGTCAGCCATTCAAGCGTCTCCTGTTAGGCGCGGGTGCGGGTGAGTGGGCTGAGTTTGCGCCACGGCAAATCTCCAGGGTCAGCAGCCATGGGGCCGGCGGCTTTGGCCACCAACACCTGGCTGGCGATGGGTTCAAAGTCGGCGCGAAAATGGTTGGAGCTTTTCAACACAATGAGCTTCATCGCTTCTGGCGTGATGCCCACGGTGCGCAGCATTTCACGGTCAAAGAGCTGGGCTTTGCCGCTGACCACGGCCACCAACACGCCTTGAATATCCAAGCAAGCACTGGCACCCAATTGACTTGTCATGCCGCGCATCATCGGGCCTTTGAGCACGCAACGGCCTTCACTCACCGCCAACACTTTGGCACGAACAGCCAGGGGCACGTCGCTCATGCCCGCATAGGTAGGCACTGACACACCCAGCACCACATCGATGTCGGCACCTGTGCCTGCAGCACAGGCCTTGGCCGCCACCTCGGGGTGGTAGAGCAAACCCAGCGCCACGGCTTGGGGGTAGCGTTGACCAGCGCCTTGTTGCAGCAAGGCGTGCAACATGCCTGTGGTGTTGCTATCACCACCCGCGCCGGGGTTGTCTTGGGTGTCGGCAATCAACACTGGGCGGGTGTGTTGTGCTGCCAAAGCCAAAGCTTGGGTTACCGCTTCACGTGCAGGTAAAAAATCCATGCGCCATTGCGCGGGTGGCGCAGCCAAGCTGTTCAATGCGTCAGCCGCCGCTTTGGCATTTGAAGACGCTTCACCGTAAGCCCAAAGCACGGGCCCACATTCCTCGAAATCGGCCGCGGGAAAGCCCATGCAAAAACTCAATACCGAAGCGTGTTGACGGTCAATGTCAGCCATGGCGGCATACATGTCTTTGGCAGGTTGCAGCCAAGTCGACTGCGCATTAAGGGAAATCAAATACGGCAAACGGTGAACCGACAGCGCCTCACGCCGTCCCAAGCGCAAACGCCTTTGCAGCAAGTGGGCAGCTCGCTCACCGGTTTCGGCCATGTCGATGTGCGGATAGGTGCGGTAAGCTACCAAGGCATCGGCCAGCGCCAGCATGCGGCGGGTGACGTTGGCATGCAAATCCAGGCTGGCAACCAAGGGTATGTGGTCACCGATCAAAGCCCGCACACGCGCCAACAGCTCGCCTTCGGCGTCATCGGCATGCTCGGCCACCGCCGCGCCGTGCAAATCCAAATACACCGCGTCCACACCTTGCAACAGGGCTTGCTTGAGGTCATGCAAGATGTCGCCAGCAATCCGCTCAAACGCCTCTTCAGTGACGAACGATGAGGGACTGGCACCCGCCCACACCGAAGGCCACAACTGCCAGCCATGTCGCTTGGCTGCATCGATGAATCCACCCACCGGAATGTTCACACCGGTGAACTGGTCTTGCATGGCTTGGCCACGGATATAGGCTGGAAATGCATCGCCGCGGTTGAACGCCGCCCAATCGGCCAAGCTGGGTGCAAAGGTATTGGTCTCGTGCTGAAAGCCAGCGATGAACACCTGGGTCATACAGACACCCCGGGGGCGCTTGCCATGAGAGAGCGGGTATAGGCGTGCTGCGGCTGGGCATACACATCGGCCGTAGGGCCACGCTCAACGATCTGTCCTTGGTGCATGACGATGACGCTGTCGCACAGCTGGGCAGCCACCCGCAAGTCATGGGTGATGAACAACAAGCCTACGCCATATTGCTGCTGCACTTGTCGTAACAGTTGCAGTATTTGTGCTTGCACCGACACGTCCAAAGCGCTGACCGCTTCATCGGCCACCAGCACCTGCGGCCGACACGCCAAGGCACGGGCAATCGCAATGCGTTGACGTTGACCGCCACTGAACTGGCGTGGGTATCGCCCCATGGCCTGCGTGGGTAGCTGCACTTGCTGCAACAGTTGTTCGGCCAAAGCTTGGGCTGCAAAAGCCGACATGCCAAAGTTGCGCGCACCTTCCACCAAAGACTCTCCCACCGTCATGCGCGGGTTCAGCGAGCGGTTGGGGTCTTGAAACACCACTTGCACACGGTGACGCAAAGGGCGCAGCTGCGCTTCGGACAAAGTGGCGATTTCGTCCTCGCCCCAGAAAATCTCGCCGCCGCTGGGGTCAATCAAGCGCAACAAACACCGCGCAAAGGTGGATTTACCCGACCCCGATTCGCCCACCACGCCCACGGTTTCACCGGCACGCAAGACCAAACTGGCATCATGCAAAGCGCGGTTGGTGTTGTAGGTTTTACCAACCGCTAAGGCGCGCAACAAAGCTGGCGTGTCCGAGAGGCTTCTCGCAGGTGGCGGCGTCATGCTCGGCACGGCCGCCAAGAGTTCTCGGGTGTAGGGTGCTTGGGGGCTGTGCAGCACTTGGTCGCGACTGCCCAACTCAACCGCCACGCCGCGGTGCATTACCAACACCTGATCGGCGATGTCGGCCACCACCCCCATGTCGTGGGTGATGAACAGCACCGCGCTGCCGGTGTCTTGCTGCAAAGTTTGAATCAGCTGCAAGATGTCTTTTTGGGTGGTGACGTCCAAGGCGGTGGTCGGTTCGTCGCAAATCAACAAAGCGGGCTTCATGACCATGGCCATGGCAATCACAATGCGTTGGCGCTGACCGCCGCTGAGTTGATGAGGGTAGCTCTGCCACATGCGCTCGGGGTCGGGCAGTCGCACCAGCGCCAGCATGTCCAGCACCGCACTGCGGCGTTGGCTGGATGGCCAATCGGTGTGGGTGCGCAGCAGTTCATCGATTTGCTCACCGCAACGCATCACGGGGTTGAGTGCGGTCATGGGTTCTTGAAACACCATGCCCATGGCGCGACCACGCAAAGCACGCAACCGTGCCTGACTGGCGTCCAGCAAGGACTCGCCTTGCAATTGCACCACGCCGCCTGCCACTGTCAATTCTTTGTCCAACAAGCCCATGAGGGTGGTGGCCAACACCGATTTACCCGAGCCGGATTCGCCGACCACGCACAGGGTTTCACCAGCACGCAGCTGCAAGCTGATGTCTTGCACCGCCATGGGTCTGTCTGCGCCATTGGGCAGCGCCACCTTCAACCTGTCGACATGCAAAACCGGCTGTGTCATCAACCTACCCGTTTGGCAAATTTGGGGTCCAGCACATCGCGCAAGCCATCACCCAAAAGGTTGATGGCCAGCACGGTGGGTACCAAGAACAAAGCGGGGAACAAGACATTGCCTGGCTGCTGGCTGAACTGCACCCGCCCCTCGGCCATGATGTTGCCCCAGGTAGGCACATCGGGTGGCAAGCCCAATCCCAAGAAACTCAAAATCGCTTCGGTCAGCACGGCAGACGCCGCTACAAATGTGCCTTGCACCAACAGTGGCGCCATGGCGTTGGGCAGAATATGCCGCCACAAAATGACAGGCGTTGGCGTGGCCAAAGCGCGTGCGGCTTCCACATACGGTTCTTCACGCAAAGTCAGCACCAAAGAGCGCACCAAGCGGGTGACACGCGGCACTTCGGGAATGGCAATCGCTATCACCACGGTGACCACATTCGCACCCAGGGCCGCCACTAAGGCAATCGCCAACAACACCGCGGGTATGGCCATCAAACCATCCATGAAACGCATCAGCAGCATGTCAACGCTTCGGAAATACCCCGCCAACATGCCACACACACCACCCAAGCCCAAGGCCAACACAGCGGTTGCGATGCCCACCACCAAAGAGATGCGGCTGCCATACAGCACACGGCTGTAAATATCGCGGCCAAAGTTGTCGGTACCCAACCAAAACGTATGTGCCAGCACTTGGCCGTCCGGCAGCGCAAAGTCGCCCGCCATGCCCGCCGCTTTATTGATGTGGTTAGCGTCCATGGCAGCGGGGTCAACCGTACCCAGCCATGGGGCCAAGACTGCAACGATGACCATGAAGGCCAACACCGCCACGCCAAAGCGCACCGAACCGTGGTCCCATAAACGGCTTTGCAATGAGGCGGCCATCAGTGGCGAATCCTTGGGTCTAAAAATACATAGCTCAGGTCCACCAGCAAATTGATGAACACATAGCTGCAAGAGAAAAACAGCACCAAACCTTGAATAACAGGAAAGTCACGGTTGAGCACCGCGTCGACCGTCAGCGAACCCAAACCCGGGATGGCGTACACCGTTTCAGTAACGACCACGCCGCCTATCAACAGCGCCACCCCAATGCCAATCACAGTGACGATAGGCACGGCCGCATTCGCCAAAGCATGGCGCAACAACACCGCCATCTCGCCTATGCCTTTGGCACGGGCGGTGCGTATGTAGTCCTCGCTCAAAGCCTCGGACACACTGGCGCGGGTCATGCGGGCAATCAAGGCGATGTAAATGGTGCCCAAGGTAAGCCATGGCAACACCAGTTGGCGCAACCACTCTCCCACACCGCTGGCTTGCGGACCAAACAAGGGTTTGTAGCCTTGCACCGGCAACCATTGCAAACGAATCGCAAACACATAAATCAAGCCATAGGCAATCACAAACACGGGCACCGAAAATCCCGCCACCGAAAACGCCGACAACGCACGGTCCAACCACCCCCCCATGCGCCAGGCCGCCAAGGTACCCAAGGGAACAGCCACACACACCGCCAGCAAGGCCGTGCCCAAAGCCAAGGACAAACTGGGCTCCATGCGCTGAGCGATGAGGTCTAGCACCGGCTTACCCAAATAATAGGAATAACCCAAATCACCCTGCACCACCTTACCCAGCCAAATACCGTATTGGCTGATCAGGTTGCGGTCCAAGCCCAACTGGCTGCGGATATTGGCAATGTCTTCGCTGGTGGCGTTGTTGCCCGCAATGACGGCGGCAGGGTCGCCAGGAGCCAAGCGCAATATGAGAAACACCACCACCGACACCACCCATAACACGGGCAGCACCGCCAGCAAGCGACGCAACAGAAAAGACGCCATCAGTTTTTGCTCAAGCCCCACATCACAGGAATGCCTGCGGTTTGCAACAGGCCACTGACGTTGCTGCGCAACGCGGTGGGGTTGCGGTACTGGCCCAAAGGCGCAAAGGCCGCGGTTTCAAACACCAAGGCTTGAATCTCAGAGGCGATTTTTTTCTGTTCAGGCCCTTCATGGGCACGTGCAAACTTGGCTTTCAAGTCCTCGATACGCGGCTCGTCTTGCCAACCAAACCAGCCGTTGGCGCCCTTGGCGTTAAGCATGGCACTGCTCAAAGGGCTGCCAATGTCTTGCGCTGTCCAGGTGGTGAAAAACATGTTCCAACCGCCTTGGTTGGGCGGCTCTTTTTTGGCGCGGCGAGCCACCAGCGACGCCCAGTCCATTTGCTGCAAGTCCACCTTGAAGCCGGCGGCTTCCAGCTGCTGTTTGGCCACCAAGGGAAGCTTGGTGATGGCGGATAAATCGGTGGGACGCATCATGACAATAGGCGTGCCGTCATAGCCAGCTTCTTTCAACAACTCACGCGCTTTGGCAGGATTGGCCACGCCAGTGAAATAACCGGTGTTCTCATCAGCCAAAGGTGTGCCGCAAGGGTAGATGCTGCGACAAGCGCGAACCAACTCAGGGATGCCCACCTGCGTATTGATAAAGGCTTGCTGGCCAATCGCCAGCATGGCGGCTTGGCGAATCTTCACGTTGTTGAAAGGCGCATGCAGGTGGTTAAAGCGCATAACGTATTGGTAACCTGCGGGCGAAAAATCGTCCACCTTCACGCCCGCCGTTTTTTTCAACGACTCGTATTGCTCGAAGCTGGGTTGCTCCACCATGTCCACCTCGCCCGCTTGCAGCGCATTGAACTGGGTTTGCGGGTCGCGAATGATGACCCACTCCACCCGCTCGAAGTTCACGGGGCGACCACCGGCCAAGCCACTGGGGGCTTCTTTGCGCGAGACGTACTTGGGGTTGCGCAAATACACCGCCACCGAGCCGGGTTTGAACTCATCAGTCTTGAAGATGAAGGGGCCTGAGCCAATGTGCTCTTTGATTTGCTCGGTGCCAGGAGTGGCTGCGATACGCGCTGGCATGATGAACGGCACATTGCTGGAGGCTTTGCCCAAAGCGTCCAGCACAATGGCACAAGGCTCTTTCATCACAAATCGAAAGGTATTGACATCGGGTGTTTCTATCTTGTCGATGAAGCCAAACAAAATGCCACCCATGGCGTCTCGGCTGGCCCAGCGCTTGAGCGACGCGGCCACGTCTTCACTGGTGACCGGCTTGCCATCATGAAACTCCAAACCAGCGCGTAGCTTGAATGTCCAGGTTTTGCCGTCTTTGGTGGTGGTGTAGCTTTGCACCATTTGCGGTTGTATATTGCCTTTGGCGTCCTCAGAGAACAGGGTGTCGTACACCATGTAGGCATGGTTACGGGTAACGTAAGCCGTGGTCCAGATGGGGTCCAGTACCGCCAAATTGGCATGTGGCACAAATCGAAACACTTTGTTCGCAGGCAGGACGTTTTGGGCTTGCGCCGTGACACCCAGCCAACTGGCTGCCAACACCACACCCGCTACTTTCAACCAATTGCGTCGCATACCCATCCCCTTGTTGACCAAGCTACATTTCAAAGCTCAATATAAGCGATTCTCTTTTTGACGGGCTCACGCATGGTTATCACCGAACTCAGCGCCAATGAACTCTCGCAAGCCATTCATGCCAAACAGCTGTCTTGCCACGAGGTGATGCAAGCCTATTTGCAGCGTGTGGACCAGGTCAATCCCCGTTTCAACGCCTTGGTCAGCCTGCAAGACCCTCTAACGCTCTTGGCGCAAGCGAATGCCTGTGACGAAGAACTGAGGCAAGGTCACTCGCGTGGCTGGCTACACGGCATGCCTATCGCTTTGAAAGATTTGGTGGACGTGGCTGGCATTCCCACCACCTGCGGTTCCCCCCTGTTGCGCGACAACATCCCCACCCAAGACGCCTTGCTGACGCAACGCCTGAAAGCGTCTGGTGGCATCGTGATCGGCAAAACCAACACGCCCGAATGGGGCTTGGGCTCACATACATTTAACGACGTCTTTGGCACCACACGCAACGCCTACAACCCCGCCGTCAGCGCGGGTGGCAGCAGCGGCGGTGCGGCCGTGGCCTTGGCGCAGCGCTTGTTGCCCGTGGCCGATGGTTCGGACTTCATGGGCAGTTTGCGCAACCCGGCTGCTTGGAACAATGTGTTTGGTTTGCGCCCTTCGCAAGGTCGGGTACCCGCCTACCCCTGTGGTGATGTGTGGGTGAGTCAACTGGGTACCGACGGCCCCATGGCGCGTACCATGCGCGACTTGGCATATTTGCTGCAAGTCATGGCCGGCCCCGACGCCCGCGCACCTTTGTCACTGTCTGGCTTGCCCCAAGGGTTTGCAAGCACGCTGCAACCTCAGTCCAAGGGCTTGCGTATTGGCTGGCTGGGCAACTTGGACGGCTATTTGCCCATGGAAGCCGGTGTGCTGGACGCTTGTGAAAATGGGTTGCAACGTCTTCAAGCTGTGGGCTGTCATATCGAGCCTTTGGCCTTGGGCTATTCGCCTGAAGCGGCTTGGCAAACCTGGCTGGCTTGGCGGCGGGTGCTGACCGCCTCACGCATTGCGCCCATGGTGGCCCAGGGGCGTGACTTGGTCAAGCCCGAAGCGCTGTGGGAGTTTGACCAAGCCGCCGGCATGAAAGCCAGCGAGTTTTTGCAAGCCAGCACCGAACGAACCGCTTTTTACCAGCACATGCTGGGCTTGATGGCCCGCTTTGATGTGCTGGTCTTGCCCAGCTGCCAAGTCTGGCCTTTCGAGGCCAGCTTGCGCTGGCCCCAGCAAATTCAAACCCCCAATGGTGCAGTGCAGATGGACACCTACCACCGTTGGATGGAGGTGGTGCTGTATGCCAGCTTGGCGGGTTTGCCCGCGCTGAATGTACCGGTGGGCTTTAGCGCCCAAGGCCTGCCCATGGGCATGCAACTGATAGGCCAACCACAAGGCGAGCTGGCTTTGCTGTCGCTGGGCTTGGCCTATGAGGCAGCGGTAGGCGATTGGTTGTCTGTCAAGCCAGAAAATGGGCTTTTTTAGCCAGGCTACGCTGGGTTTCAGTTCACGTTATGATTGACGTTACGTCAATTTAAAAGCGCTGGCCTGTTGCTCTAAACCCGCGCCATTCTTCATTTTTCCGGCTCGCCCCGTCTTTGTTATGACCGATTTGTCCGCCGAATTCCAAGCCCTCGCCAACTACCGTCCCAGAAACAAGGTGCGCTTTGTCACCGCCGCCAGCTTGTTTGATGGCCACGATGCGGCCATCAACATCATGCGCCGCATTTTGCAAAGCATGGGCGCCGAGGTCATCCATTTAGGCCACAACCGCTCGGTCGACGAGGTGGTCACTGCGGCACTCCAAGAAGACGTGCAAGGCATCGCCATCAGCTCCTACCAAGGCGGCCATGTCGAGTACTTCAAGTACATGGTCGATTTGCTGCGTGCGCGAGGTGGCGCCCACATTCAGGTGTTTGGCGGCGGTGGCGGCGTCATCGTGCCAGCTGAAATTGACGAACTCCACGCTTATGGCGTGGCCCGCATTTACAGCCCGCAAGACGGCCAGCGCATGGGTTTGGCCGGCATGATTGGCGAGATGATCATGCGTTGCGACCACGACTTGAGCAC